>Ga0209375_1000015_pt1 | contig 141820 bp, 130 predicted proteins | sample GraSoiAngelo_131_FD_185888 | JGI IMG/M metagenome (GOLD analysis project Ga0209375, IMG submission 185888) | Grasslands soil microbial communities from the Angelo Coastal Reserve, California, USA - 14_0929_02_30cm (SPAdes) (version 2) | ecosystem: Environmental > Terrestrial > Soil >...
GTTCTGGGTGTGCATCGCCATCGAGCTGATCAGGAGGAGCGGGCGCCCGGCGCCATCGAGCGCGTACGGCATCACCGACGCGAACGGGTGGCCGGGATGCCGGCGTGAGAGCGTCGCGAGGGTGCCGACGCGTCCGACGTGGGCCAGCGTCCGCGCGCGCTCGGCGTAGGTCGGCTCTGGGACGGGCGGCGAGCCCGGGGTGTCGGCGGGCGGGGCGTGGCGGCTCACGGCATCCTCCGCACTGTCGGGAGCCGTCGACCGTTCTCGCGACGCTCAGTCGTCTTCCTTGCCATCCCTCGCTCGCCTTGCCTCGACGTTCTCGATGACTCTCAGAATGGGGCGAGCCAGGTAGAGCCGGCCCCACTCTCGCCCGGTGATCTCGGAGAGCATCCCAAGCTTCTCGAGCCTCGCCACGGTCTGTCGCGCCGTTGGATTCGACACCTTCAAAATTCGCTGGGCTCTCGCCACGCTCATGTAGGGGTTCACGAACAAAGCATCGATGAGTTGAGTCGCCTTCGGATAGTGAGACAAACGCCCGCGCCATCGCTCGCGCAGGTCCATCAGGTTGCCGGCGTGGCGCACGGCCTCCCGCGCTATCTCTTCGATGCCGGTCAGGAAGAACTGGAGCCAGCCCTTCCAGTCTCCATCGGTCCGCACGGCCTGGAGGCGGTCGTAATACTCGCCACGGTGTCGCTCGATGTACGCGGACAGGTACAAGAGCGGCTGGGACAGTCGACCGCATTGGATGAGGAACAGCGTGATCAGGAGTCGCCCGACTCGGCCGTTGCCATCCAGGAACGGATGAATGGCCTCGAACTGCTCGTGCATGAGCGCGCACTGCACGAGCTCGGGCATCTGGTCCCGCTCGTGGAGGAAGCGCTCCCACGCCCCGAGCACCTCCATCAGGTGGTCTGGCGGCGGCGGCACGTACACCGCGGTCTCCAGGGTGCTCCGCGGGATTCCGATCCAGTTCTGCGAGCGTCGAAACTCCCCGGGCGTCGCGTGCTCTCCTCGAACCCCTCGCATGAGGCGCGCGTGCAGCTCTCGCACCAAGCGGAGCGACAGAGGCAGCGTCCGGAGGCGCGGTACGCCATACTCCAGGGCCGTCACGTAATTCCTGACTTCCCGAACGTCGGCCGGACTCCGCCGCGAGGCGCCCTCGGCGACCTCTTCGAGCAACAGCTCCGCCAGGCTCGTCGTCGTCCCCTCGATTCTCGAGGAAAGAACGGCTTCGCGGCGGACATAGGGCGCGATGAGGAGGTGGGGGTTCGGCAGGTGCCGGCCGAGGCCCGAGAGCTCGCTCAACCTCGCATCGGCCCGCGACAGCACGCGCACGAGATCGTCGTCATATGCGAGCTTCGGCGGCAGCGGCGCCGGGATGAACGCGTGGTAGCCCCCCCGGGCCCGGATCACTCGCCCCGCCTCGGGCGCGTGGAAGTCAGCCGGGTTCACGGAGTCTCCCCGCTTTGAAAGCGCGCCTTCAGAGCGTTCATCGCTTTGAAAGATTCTCGCCTCATTCTTTCAAAGCTTCCGTCAGGGTGCAAGCGATCGTTCGAAGCTCACCGCTGAAGGCACAACGACCGCCGAGCCGATTGACAGACTGCATGATCGCCGCGACCGCCATCCGCATCGACGTCCCTCTCGCGACCTCGAATCCCGAGGACTTTCGCCGCTTCGAGGCGGCGGGCCTCGAGATCGTCGCCAGCTGAGTCATCAGCGCACCCCGGGGTCGCGTCCCCTCTTCGGCTACTCCCGGGTCGCCGTGAACGGGCAGATCTGGTTGTACGCGCAGCTCCGGCACGCGTTGTAGGACGGCGTCGCCGCGAAGGCGCGCGCGCGGATGCCGGCCGCCGCGGCCCGCACCGCGGCGATCGCCTCCTCGAGGTCCGCCTCCGCGGGCGCGTGCCGGCCCACCAGGTTCGACTCGAGGAAGCGCAACTCGACCCGCTGCGGCAAGGCGCCCGTCATCTCCCGCCACGCGAGCGCGTAGAGCTTGAGCTGGAGACTCTCCGCCGCGCGACGGTCGGAGACCTTCTGCCTCGCGATCTCACCGGTCTTGTAGTCGATGATCGTGGCGCCCAGGAGGTCCTCGTCCACGCGATCGAAGCGGCCGCGGACCCGGTCGGGCCCCAGCGCGAAGCCGAACTCTTTCTCGACGTGCGTCGGCTTCTGTCCGCTCGCCTCCTCCTCGTGCCAGAAGCGCGTGAGCGCCTGGCGGCCTGCGCCCTTGCGCGCCTCCTCGTGCTCCCGCGTGAGGAACCCCTGGTTGTCCCACTCGCGGTCGTAGACGCCGAGGAGATCCTCGAGCGGCGTGTAGTTGCCAGCGGCGCGGCGCAGCAGGTAGTACTCGACGACCCGGTGGACCGTGGCGCCGTACACCACGGCGTGGTGGCGAAGGATCGGCACGCGGAGCATGTGGACGTAGCGGTACTTCAGCGGGCACGTCTGGTAGTCGTCCACCTGCTTGTGGCTGATCACGAGCTCCTGTTCCGGCGGGATGGGCGCGAGCGTCTGGTCGGCCACCTCCGCGGGCGGCGCGAAACGCTGGATCTCCTCGATCGCCTTCGCCGTGAACGGACGCGCCGAGTCCTTCGGCAGATCGAGCGCCTCGAGGACGAACTGGCTCACCTTTCGCTCGCGCGTACCGCCGTAGTCGCGCGCGCTCGTCAGGTGGAGCTCACGCTTCGCTCGGGTCATGCCGACGTAGAAGAGGCGACGCTCCTCCTGCTTGTGGAAGTCGCCCGACGGGAGCGTCTCCTTGATCAGCTCGACGGGCAGCTCGAACGCGTCCTTCCGCCCGCGCAGCGGGAACTTGTCCTGGACCAGCGTGACCAGGAACACCACGGGGAACTCGAGCCCCTTCGCCTTGTGAACGGTGAGGACGCGCACGGCGGGCGTCTCGACCTCCGCCTCGGCAACGGCCGGGTCTTCGCCCGCATCGATCAGCGCATCGAGGTGGGTCACGAACTCCCGTACGTTGTCGTAGCGGAGCGCCTTCGAAGCGTCCTGGACGCGCCGGAAGAACTTCGAGATGTTCTGCACCTCGGCCTCGTCCCGCGCCGTGGCCGCCTTCGACATGCGTGCGAGCCAGCCCGAGTCCACGAGGAACTGGTAGAGCAGCTCGCCCGTCGGCATCTCCCGCGCCAGCTCCATGTAGCGCGTGAGGTCGGCGACCAGGCGCCGAACCGCCTCGCGACCCTCGTCGTCCACCTCGTCGCGCAGCTCCCGGATCGTCTCCACCGTACGAAACACGTCGAACAGCCACCGGTGGCGGCGGTCGGCGTAGGTCGAGCAGCGCGTGAGGTCCACGATCGGCACCTGGTAAAGGTCGGACGACGCGAGGTAGTGAACGCTCACCGAGTCGTCCGGATGGGCCACCGCGCGCAGGAACGCGATGAGGAGGCGGATCTCCGGACGCCCGTAGAGCCCCGCGTTGCCGGAGAAGGTCCACGGGATCCCCCGGAGGTTGAGGGAGCGCAGGAACTGCTCGGCGTCCGCGTTCGAGCGGACGAGGATGGCCACGTCGTCGTATCTCCACGCCCCGTCGGCGACGCGCTCGGCGATCAATCGCGCGACCGCGTCCGCCTCCTGCGTCGCGGTCTCGAAGTGGCGGTGCTGAGGCTCGGGGCCCGTCGCTTGCTTCACCGCGGTGAGGTGCTTGCTGATCCCGTACTTTACTTCGAGCCGATCGGGATCGTTGTGCTTGATGAGTCGGTAGGCGCTGTCGAGGATCCGTTGGTGCGAGCGGTAATTCTCGGTGAGCACCACCTGTCGAGCCTTCGGATAGCGCTCGAGGAAGCCGAGAACGTTGGAGATCGCTGCGCCCCGCCACTTGTAGATGCTCTGGTCGTCGTCGGCGACACACGCGACGTTCGTGTGGCGCGCGCCGAGCAGCTTCACGATCTCGAACTGCGCCCAATTCGTGTCCTGGAACTCGTCGACGAGGATGTGCCTGAACTTTCGCTGGAGCCCGGCGAGCACGTGCGGTCGCGAGCGCAGGAGTCTGAGGGCGTGGACGATCTGGTCGCCGAAATCGATGGCGCCGCTCGCGGCCATCAGCTCCTGGTATTTCGCATAGGTCCGCGCGAGCTCGAGCTGCTGCGCGGCACGCTCGCGCAGCTCTTCGTCGTCGGGCGCCGCGCGGGCGAGGGCCGCCAGGCGCTCCGCGTGGGCGGCGTATTCCTCGGGCGAGACGTCCTCGTCCTTGCAGCGGCTGATCAGCGTGATCAACGCCCGGATGTGCCGGGTCGGATCGCCCAGGGGCCGGTAGCGCTCGAGCGGCAACTGGAAGAGCCGGTCACGGAGGAAGATGACCTGCTCGGCACGATTCAGGACGCGGAAGTCGGGCTGGAGCCCGAGCTCGAGGGCGTGCTCCCGCAGCAACCGGTCGCCGAACGCGTGGAAGGTGGCGATCTCGACGTCCGCATACCCGTAGGGCACGAGGGTGTCAACGCGCTCCTCCATCTCGGCCGCGGCTTTGTCGGTGAAGGTGAGCGCCAGGATCTCCTCGGGACGGGCCTTCTTCTGGGCGATGAGCCAGGCGATGCGGCGGGTGATGACGGTGGTCTTCCCCGTCCCCGCACCGGCAATGATGAGAAGGGGGCCGGCGTCGTGTGTGACGGCCTCGCGCTGCGTATCCTTCAGGCGGTCGAGGATGCGGTCCGCCGCCATCCGACTCTGACTATACTACGCCGGGATCAACACGACGCTGCGATCAACGACGGACGTCGGGACCGTCGCCGAGGACCTCCTCGACGTCACGCGGCGTGACGAGCGCGATGTCGCCCCACATCGAGCACTTGAGTGCGCCGACGGCCGTGCCGACGTCCACCGCCTCCTGGAGCTCGCGCTTCTGGAGCACGGCCCAGAGGAATCCGGCGACGTACGCGTCGCCCGCGCCGATCGGATCGACCACCTGGACCGCCGGCACGCGCCGCGGACGATAGAAGCGGCTCCCGTCGAGCGCCAGCGACCCCGCCTCGCCCAGCTGGAGGCTCACGGTCGCTCGCGGCGCCAGCCGCGCCAGCGCCTCGAGCGTCTGCTCGGCGGTGCCCGTGAGGTTGAAAATCGTCCGTGCTTCCGCCTGGCCGAGGAAGAGATAGCGGACCTCGGGCAGCACCGCGTCCAGGAACCGCCGCGCCTCGGCCGGCGCCCAGAGGCTCGCGCGGTAGTTGACGTCGAACGAAAATGTCGGCGCCTCGCGGATCGCGCGCCGCACGAGGCTCCGGGGACCGTCGCCGAGCGCCGGCGTGATGCCGGTCAAGTGGACCAGCCGCGCGCGTCGCACCGCCTCCCAATCCACGTCCCCCTCCGTGAGCCGGGCAAACGCGGAGTCCCGCCGGTCGTAGAGCACGCGGACCGGCCGCGGGGGCACCCCGTACTCGAGGAAGTAGAGGCCGACGCGGGCGTGTTCGGTCATGCGGACGTGCGCGCAGTCGACGCCGTGACCCACGAGGTCGCGCCGGATCCGCTCGCCCCACTGGTTCGCGGGAAGCGCGGAGATCCAGGCGACCTTTAGGCCGAGCCGTGCGCAGGCTGCCGCGACGTTCGCCTCGGCGCCGCCGATCTGGACGTCGAGCTGGCGCGCAGTCTCGAAGCGGCCGGGCGACGGGATCGCCAGGCGCAGGAGCACCTCGCCCAGCGTGACGAGGTCGTGCATCTAGAGCGCCCGCAACTCGACCTTCACGGAGCTCCCGAGGATCAACGGCATCGACATTAGCTCAGGACGCCGGTCGCGACCGAAGGTGACGTGGGCGGGCTCGCCCTTCTTCGCCCACGACGAGAAGTACGTGAGGTCGAAGCGCGCTGTCGGCTTCCCGGAAACCGGATCGGGGTCCACCTTGAGCGCGAACGGGGCCAGCTCGGCGCGGTACATTTGCTGGACGTCGTCCGGGCCCTCGTCCTCCGCTCGCTTCCGCCGGACGACGTGCGTTTCGTAGCTCCCGTCCGCCCGGGCGGGCCAGACGCCGTCGGCATAGTTGAGGGTCGCGCTGATGGAGTCGTCCACATGCAGCCCCTCGGGCACCCGCACGAGGTCCTCAGCGACACGGGAGCGGCGCAGGAAAAAGGTCTCGCCACGGAAGCGGTACTCGACGGTCCGGCGGGTCCAGTCGTACCGGAGCTCCGTGCGCGATTCCCGGCCCTTCACGCTGAACCAGGAGCGCCCCTCGAGAGGCGCCCAGCGCCCGTCCTGGAGGAACCCCCGGGACTCGAGCCGGTTGGCGATGCCGTCCCCCTCCCCTACGACCGTGACGCGATAGTGGCCGGCCACCCGGTCGATCGCCTCACTGAGGGCCCCGTCCAGGTGAAAAGTGAGCAGGCCATAGAGGATGCCGACCTCCGCGGTGTAGGTCCTCTTCCGCTCCTCGGACGCGGTGGCCCACCCCCGTGCCGCCCAAGCGCCCACCGGGGCTAGGAGGACCGCCAGGGGCAGCCCGAAGAAGCGGCGACGGCTGATCAGGTGCCTAGACATGTCAGAGTGGTTCGCCTATTCTAACAGTCTGCCGGTATGGAACTTTTGTCGTTCCTGGGGGACTCCTGCTAACGTAAAGCGCTGGGTTTGTGGCGAAACCCGGATGGTCGCGATCGGAGGGAAGTCGGCCCCATGAAGCGCCAGCCTGTGATAACGGGCCTCGGCATCGTCTCGCCGATCGGGGTCGGCGTGGAAAAGTTCTGGGACGCCGCGCTGGGGGGGCGGTCGGGTATTGGGACTCCGACGTTCTTCGACGCCTCCAAGCTTCCGCCCGACTGTCGGACAGTCGGTGAGGTCAAGGATTTCAACCCGCTGGACTGGATGCCGGCGCGGCTCGCCAAGGTGGCCGGTCGCTTCAGCCAGTTTGCGCTTGCCGCCGCGAAGATGGCTCGGGCGGACAGCCGACTCGACGAAGCGGGCATTCCGCCGGAGCTAACGAAGGTCGCAGTTGGAACATCGTTGAACGGTCAGACTGATATTGCACAGCCAAACTTCCAGTCCTTCCTCAATAACCGAGAAATCTGGCCTTGGGCCTCGAATGAGTATCCGGCGCACGCCGCTACGAGCCACGTAGCTATTGATGCGGGAGTTCGAGGCCAAACGACGACGTTCGCCACGGCCTGCGCAGCCGGTATTGATGCGATTGGTTGGGCAGCCGAGGAGATCAGACAAGGGCGCGCAGAGGCGGTGCTTGCGGGCGCAACTGAGACTCCCCTTTCAGAGTTCATACTGATGGTTTTTCGCTCCGTCGGTGTGCTCTCAAGATGGCAAGGTCCCCCAGAGGAGGCCAGCCGCCCCTTCGATCTGTGGCGAGCAGGTCTCGTGCTCGCCGAAGGCGCAGCGGTGGTGGCAGTCGAGGCCGACGATAAAGCCCGCGCGCGTGGAGCACCGAGATATGCGCGCGTTCTGAGCATCGCGAGCGCAAATGAAGGAACGCATCTGCGTAAGGTCGACGAGACCGGCGAGGCCGTCTTTCAGGCTGTCAGGTCAGCTCTTGGTCGGGCCGATCTCGCACCTCGCGACATAGATTTCGTCTGCGCTCACGGCAACTCAATGCAAGACTACGACGCTGCCGAAACCGCTGGGATCAAGCGTGCCCTTGGGCGCCACGCTTGGAATGTGCCGGTATCTTCAACCAAGTCGATGTGCGGTCAAGCTCTCGCCGCTAGCAGCGCGATGCAAGTGGTGGTGGCTTGCCTTGCCTTAAACAGTCAGGTTGCTCCACCGACGATTAACTATCGGACGCCAGATCCCAAATGCGATCTCGACTATGTGCCTAATGTTGCACGTCCTACACGCATCCGGACCGTACTCATTCACGCTCACAGTCTCGGCGGCGCCCACGTTGCAATGATCTTGGGCGCACCGGATTAATTAGCCTCGTGGCACACATGTCTTTATTCGTGCTCTCGGCGATACTCGCAACTCTCGCGCTATTTGTCTTGCGCGCGCGACCCGACAGCCCTGTCAACCGATGGTTCGCGGTCTTCTCGATTTCTGTTGCTGGCTGGGTACTCGGCAACGGCGGGTTACAAAGCGGAACTCATCTAGATGCCTGGGGGCGCCTCACGTTCGCCAGCGCTAGTCTGATTCCTGCGGCGTTCCTTTCATTCATGCGCGTCTACCCAACACCAAGCGGTTGGCCTTCGCCGCCTCTTCTCCGCGTAACGCTGGGAATTGCTGTCGCAATCGCCTTTCTGGCCCTTGCAACGCCCCTGATGGTGTACGAGAACACGATTACCTCGGCAGGCCTCTCGAAGAAAACCGGCCCCCTCTATCCGTTGTTCTCCGCTTACTTTCTTGCCACATGGATCGCCGCGATCGCCGTGTTTGTCTCAAAGTGGCTTAACGCGCGGGGCACATCGCGCGCTCAACTACAGTATCTTGGCGCTGGCATAATCTTCTCCGGTGTCGGAGGAATAAGCGCCAACCTTCTCGTTCCTTTGCTCACCGGACGCTCGACGTACAGCTGGATTGGTCCCTATTTCAGCCTCCTCTTGATCGCTATTGTTGGCCACGCGATCATTCGCCATCATCTGATGGACCTTCGCCTCTTTGTCAACCGTGGTCTTGCCTACGCGCTGACGACTGCGATTGCCTCTCTAGCGATCATCACAATCTCGCGTCGCGTCGGCCCGCTTGGCGTAGCAGAACTGTCGCCTCATCCAGATGTCCTAATCGTTGCTCTCGTCATCTTGGCGCTGTTGACGAGCCCATCACAGCGATTCTTCAGCCGTGTGATCGATCCTTATCTTTATAGGGGCCGCATCGATTATGCGGTGGCGTTGCGGAACGCAACGCGCCAGCTAAGTCGGCTTATGCCCCTATCAGAGTTGTCTTCAGATTTGCGCCAGATCCTGACTAGTGCCTTCGTACCCGAAAAATACGTAATGCTTGTGTGGCCATTCGAGAGCCAGAGCTTCCAACCGGTGACCGACAATGACGCCGTCCTCGATCCGGCCGCGCTCGCTGCCCTCACCAGCGAGCAACCCAACCCGAATGTCATCGTCGTAAACCCAGAGCGAGAAACCGGAGCCAAGCGAATCGCACATGAAGCTCTTCGTGCAGAGGGGATTGAAGTCGTTGTCATATTGGGCCGGAGAGGCCAACTATTGGGCGCAATGCTCCTCGGACCGCGTCGAAGCGGAGACGCCTACTTCAAGAACGATCTCGCCTTCATCGAGTCGCTCGCGGAGCTCGCCTCCATCGCTCTTGAAAATGCGCTTCTTTACAGTCAACGAATTCAGATTCTCGAGTACTCCGAGCGCCTCCTTGAGTCATTGGACTCAGCTGTTGTCGCGATCGACGTCTCAGGAAAGATCACTAGCTTCAACCCTGCAGCCACCAAGATGTTGGCTTTGAACCAGCCTGACCGTGATGTCTTCCTTGATGTGTTGCCGTCTGAGGTTGCCTGGGCCTTAGCGTTTGCGGTCAGCGGCTCCTGGCAGCCTCGCGACGCCGAGGTCACGATCGATCACGCATTGCTCGGACTTTTGCACGTCATCCTCTCGACGGCGGTGCTGCGCGATGACCAGAAACGTGTTACTGGCGCGCTCGTGGTAGTAACTGATCTCTCGGCCGTCAAGGCTCTAGAAAGAAATCAGCGCCGAGTCGAGCATTTCGCGATCATGGCGCGCTTTTACGCCGGAATTGCCCATGAGATTCGTAATCCACTGGCTGCAATCTCCAACTTCATCTCAATGCTGCCGGATCGCTTTGACGATCCCGAGTATCGCGATACTGCCGTCAGGCTGCTCCCTAACGAAGTCGCCCGGATCGTCCGCCTGGCCGATCGACTCCGCTTGATGGCGCCGAGCGAAGGCGGCAAGCTGAGCGCCGTCGCCTTGCCGCCATTATTAAATGACATCGTCGCGATTCACTCGCCTGCAGCGAAGGAACAGCGGGTCAAGATATTCCTCCAATGCCCAGAGGAATTGCCAAAGATCCAGGGTGATCCGAGCCAGTTGGTACAGCTCTTTGTCAACCTTCTAAGAAACGCTATCGAGGCAATGCCTGATGGAGGCACGGTAAGCATCGAAGCAGAGCATCTCTCGACGCGAACAACGATGGATCGGGTGATCGTTCGTGTAATTGACGAAGGCCCAGGTATTGATCCGGCGGTCCGAGCGAAGATCTTTGATCCCTTCTTCACTACAAAGCCGGCCGGAACAGGGCTCGGACTGTCGATCTGCCGGGAGATAGCAGACTTTCACCGGGCTCGGCTGGCGCTCTTCCCCCGAACGAGCTTCGGCGGAACAGTCGCTGAAGTCGAATTCCCCTCTTACTTACCGGACCCAACGAGATGATCCCGTTTGCTCTTTTCCTGGTCGCCTCTCTCGTATTCGCTCTCGCGCTTTTTGTGTGGCGTGCCCGTCCTGAAAGCAAGACGAATCGCTCCTTTGCTCTCTTGACGCTTTTGGTAGGACTGTGGGTAATCGGAATGGCAGCCGCGTTCCGGCAGGGTGCTCAGGTAGAATTATGGTTTCGCGTCGCTTTCGCTGCAGCGAGCTTTCTTCCCGCTGCTTTCCTCGCCTTCGCGCATCACTATCCCACGCTCTCGAGATGGCCGACAAGAAGAGTCATTCACTTGAACTTCGCCATTGCCTTGTTGTTCGCCGCGTGTTCGCTAACAACAGACCTGATTGTAAGAGCGGCGGCAATGACCCAATTGGGGCCCACTCGAGACATTGGTCCTGCGTACCCGGCGTTCGCAGCCTATTTCCTGATTGCGTGGGTCTTGGCTCTCGCAGTGTTCCTGACGAAGTCTCATGGCGCACGTGGTCTAGCACGTCTCCAACTGCATTATTTGGCCGCAGGAATTCTAATCGGCGGTACGGGCGGCATCACCATGAACCTTCTCGTACCCCTTTTGACCGGGGACTCAAGATATAGCTGGATCGGTCCCCTTTTCATTTTGGTCTTCATCGCCCTCGTCGCCCACGCGATCATCCGACACCGGCTCATGGACCTGCGGCTGGTGATCCATCGCGGATTGACGCTCGTGGCGGCGATGCTGGTCTCGCTGCTCCCGGTCGCCATCTTCCTCACCGTCGCGTGGCCCCGACTCTCGCTCCACCTCGAGTCTCACGAGCTCGTCGTCCTGCTGACTGCGATCGCGCTTGTCAGCCTGCTCATCCCACTCATCCGCGACCTCGCGGGCCAGCTCCTGGACCGCTACGTCTACCGCACGCACGCGAACTACCAGCGCACGCTGCGCGAGGCGAGCCGGGCGCTCACGGGGTTCCTCGACTTGAAGGCGCTCCTGCCCTTCCTGACGGAGACCGTTGCCACACCCACCCGGTGTGAAGGCGTGGCGATCTATCTGCGCAACCGGCGTGGCTTCCGGCGGGCTGCGCGCGAGCCGCGGCCCGTTCAGGGGCACTTCGAAGCGCCGGACGAAGCGCCTGTCGGAACCGTCGCCGCGCTCGACCGCACGCGAGACCTCCTCCTCTGCGAAGAAGTGATGCGTGAGCGGCCGACAGAGGAGCGGCGGCAGCTCCACGAGGAGCTGACGCGCCTCAACTGGTCGCTCGTCCTTCCGCTGATCTCGGAGAACACGGTGATCGGGCTCATCGCCATCGGGCCCAAGCTCTCGGGTGACCCCTTCTACCCCCAGGACCTCGATCTCCTGATGACGCTCGCCAACCAGGCGGGCGTGGCGGTCAAGAACGCGCAGCTCTACGCGCGGGTCGTCCTCGCGAACGAGTACATCAACAGCATCGTCGCTACGATCGAGAGCGGCGTCGTCGCCATCGACGCCACCGGCCAGATCGAGCTCTTCAACCGCGCCGCCGCGCAGCTCACCGGGCTCGCGACCGAGCAGACCCTCAGCCAGCCGGTCGCCGTGCTGCCCCCGTGCCTCCGCGACGCGCTTGTGGGCAGCGTTGCCGAGGGGCGGGCCCTCACGCAGCCCGAAGTCGACCTCTCGGACGGCGCCACGACGCGGCCGATCATCTGCGCAACGTCGCCCCTGCTCGACCCGGCCGGCACCGTGCTCGGGGCGGTCGCGGTGTTCAGCGACCTGACCCCGCTGAAGGAGTTGCAGGAGGGGCGCCGACGCGCCGAGCGGCTCAGCTACTTCGAGATGCTCGCCTCCGGCATCGCGCACGAGATCAAGAATCCACTGGTCGCGATCAAGACCTTCGCCCAGCTCCTGCCGCGCCGCCACGCCGACGCACAGTTCATCGCTGAGTTCGGGCGGATCGCCGCGCGCGAGATCCAGCGCATGGAGCGGCTGCTCGAGCGCCTGCGCACGCTCTCGCGGCCGAGCGACCGGCCCCGCCAACCCCTCGACCTGCGGATCCCGGTCACCGAGGCGGTCGAGACCATGCGGGCCGCCTTCGAGGAAAAGAATATTACCGTCGCCCTGACGACCCCGCCCACGCCGTGCATGATCCGCGGCGACCACGCCGAGCTCGCGCAGCTCTTCCTGAACCTCTTGATGAACGCCCACGAGGCGACGCCGCCACGTGGCTCACTCCGGGTCGAGGTGATCGTGACCGAGACGCACGCGAGCGCGGCGGTCTTCGACGCAGGGCCAGGCGTGCCGGCTGATCTGCTCGACCGTGTCTTCGAACCGTTCTTCACGACGAAGCAGCGCGGCTCCGGGCTCGGGCTGGCCATCTGCGCCGCGATCGCGCAGACGCACGACGCGAAGCTCAAAGTCGCCAACCAGCCGGCGGGTGGCGCCGTCTTCAGCGTCGAGTTCCCGCTCGCCGCCGGGGCGCGCGCACCAGTGTCCGCGTGAACACCGTCCTGGTCGTCACGCACGACGACGCCCTGCGCACGAACCTGCTCGGCGCCCTCAACGACTACTCGGCCTTCATCGCGCAGAGTGACACCGAGGCGCTGAAGATCCTGCGGCTCATCGACATCGACGTGGTGCTGCGCGATTGCGGCGGCCCGCCGCGCGGCCTCGAGGCGTTCGCGGCGCGCGTGAAGGAGATCCAGCCGTCAACGCTCACGATCGCGATCGGGGCGGGCACTGACGAGGGCGAGGCGGTCGACTTCCGCCTCCCCTCTGGCTTCGGCGCGCCCGATCTCGAGGATGTGCTGCGCCATGTGGAGGAGAAGCTGCGGCTCCTTCGCGAGCTCGCCGCGCTGCGCGCGAGCGTCGCGACGCCCGCGGAGGCGCCGACCGCGCGCGCCGAAGAGTCCTGGGACGGTGCGGCGTTCGCGCGCGTGCTGAAAGAGTTCACCCGGGCCTTCGCCGCCGGCTTTCACCTGCCCCGCGTGCTCGAGATGTTCCTCGATGCGATCGGCGAGCTCGTCCGCCCGACACGCACGGCGCTCCTCCTGGCCGAGGCCGGGGGTCGGGACTACCGGGTCGCGGCCCACCGGGGGCTCGCGCCCCAGATCGTCGAGTCGGTGCGCTTGCAGGCGGCCCAGGGGCTCGCGCACTGGCTGGCCACGCAGGGGCGACCCGCGCGGGTGCACGAGCTGACCGACCCCGCGATCGTGCGCGAGCTCAAGCTGCTCCAGAGCGTGCTGGCGGTCCCCCTCCTGGCGCACGGCGAGCTCGTGGCGATCCTGGTCGTCGGCCAGCCGGTGGTCGGCTCGACCTACGGGCGCCGCGAGACCGAGACCCTCTTCGACCTCGCCACGCACCTCGCCACGGCCATTCGCGACATCGCGCTCCACAATCAGGTCAAACGCGAGAAGGAGTTCAGCGAGCGAATCCTCGAGCACATGTCGAGCGGCGTGATCACGATCGGGCGTGACCAGCGAGTCGGGACCATGAACCGGCGGGCGGCGGAGATTCTCGGCCTCCCGGCCCAGACGGTGGTGGGCGAAGATCTACGCGTGCTGCCCTCGCCGCTCGGCGACATGCTCTACGACACCCTCCGCTCGAGTCGCACCGTCACACGCGCCGACCTGCAACTGGCCCTGCGCGGGCTCTGGCTCGAGGTCTCGACCTACCCCGTCCGGGGTGACGACCCGCAGCCGCTTGGCGCCGTCCTGGTCTTCGAAGACCTGACGGCACAGAAGGAGCTCGCCGCGCAGCGGCGCCAGGGGGAGCAGACGCAGCTCCTGACGCGCGTCGTCGCCCGGATCGCCGACGAGATCAAGAACCCGCTCGTGTCGATCAACACCTTCATCGAGCTGATCGGCGAGCGCTACGACGATCCCGATTTCCGCAAGCACTTCTCCTCGGTGGTCCGGCGCGACGTCCGACGACTGGTGGAGGTCTTCGAGAAACTCGCAGCGCTTGTGACGGAGGGTGAGCTAAACTTTACCACGGTGGACGTGCACACGGTGGTGGACGACGTCGTCGCGGCGATCGAGGTTGCCGACGACAGCCTGGGCAAGCCGATCCAGCTCGAGGTCACGCGCGACCCGGCGGCGCTCACGGTCAAGGTCGACGTGGCACAGCTTCGGAAGGCGCTCTCGTACCTCGTCTGGTACCTCACGCACAACTCGCCCCCCGAGCAGGCCCGCGTGTCCGTGTCGGTCGGCCGGCATACCGAGAAGGGCGTGGGCGACAACGCCCAGATCTTCATCGGCTCCCGGACGGCCAGCGTGGCGCCTGACAAGCTGCAACGCCTGTTCGATCCCGTCCAGATGGTCCAGGAGAGCCTGATCGACGTGGGACCCGCCGTGAGCCAACGGCTCGTCGAGGCCCTCGGGGGCGACCTCCGCGTCCGCCAGGCCCGGAACGAGCTCGCGTTCGTGGTGTCCCTGCCCGTCGCCGCCGCATGAGCACCGTCGCTCCGCCCACCACGTTCCCGCGCGTCCTCGTCGTCGACGACGAGCTCGGCCCGCGGGAGTCGCTCCGGATGCTCCTCAAGCCCGCGTACCACATCCAGACCGCGGAGAACGGGCGCGCGGCGCTCGACGCGCTGGAGTGGTTCCGACCGGACGTCGTGATCATGGACATCAAGATGCCCGAGCTCGACGGGCTCGAGCTCCTCCGGCGCGTCAAGACCGCCGATCCCACCATCGAAGTCATCATGATCACAGCCTACGCGTCGCTCGAGACGGTGAAGCACGCGCTCACCAACGGCGCCTTCGAGTACCTGATCAAACCCTTCGCGCGCCAGGACCTGGAGGACGTCGTGCGCCGCGCGCTGCTCCGCCGCCATGCGGAGCTCGGCGCCCGGGGCGAGGTGGCGCGGCTCGTGGAGGAGATGCGGCAGCTCGCGACCAAAACGCGCCAGCTCGAGGAGGCCGCCCGACGCGAGGACGCCGAGCAGTCCCTCCGGGTCACCCAGCTCTCGATCCTGCGCGAGATCTCCCGCACGATCGTGGGTCAGCTCGATCCGGACGACCTGGCCGCGGGCGTCTCAGCGCAGCTCCAGACGGCGCTCGGCTACGACCGTGTGACGGTCACGGCGGAGACGCCGACGGAGGCGGCGGACGAGGACGGGCGGGTGATCGTCTGCGCGATCCGCGACGCGCAAGGACGGCTCGGCGCGCTCGTCGTGGACAACCGCGCCTCCGGGCGCGCGATTGACCCGCGGGAGCGCGAGCTCCTCGAGATGCTCTCGGAGTACCTGGCGATCGCGCTGCGCAACTCACGTCTCTACGGTGAGATCGCGGACGCGAAGCGGTCGTTCGAGAAGCTCATCGCGTCGGCAGGCGACGCGATCATCTCGATCAGGGCCGACGATCACATCGACGGCTGGAACCCCGCCGCCGAGCGCATCTTCCGGCTCGCGTCGGCGGAGGCCCTCGGCCGCCCGATCACAGATGTCCTGCCCGCCGCCGAGTACGCCGGCGCCAAGCAGCGGCTCATCACGGGACAGGCGATGCACCAGTTCGAGGCCTCCCTGCCGTCGGGGCAACAGCGCCCCAAGGCGCTCGCCGTGACGCTCTCCGCCCTGCACGGGCGGCTGGGCGAGCTCGAGGGCGTCATCGCAATCGTCCGTGACATCACTGCGCAGCGCGAGGTCGAGCAGCAGCTCCACCAGTCCGAGAAGCTCACGGCCCTCGGGCAGCTCGCGGGCGGGATCGCACACGACTTCAACAACCTGCTCCAGGCGATCCTCGGCTATGCCCAGCTCATGAAGCAGAACCCCAAGGACGCCGAGTTCATGAGCCGCTCACTCAACGTCGTGGAGGCGGCGGCGCTGGACGGCTCCGAAACGGTGCGGCGCATCCAGACGTTTGCACGTCTCCGGCCGGAGGAGGCATTCGTCGCGGTCGACGTCAACCAGATCGTCCATGACGCGGTGGCGATCACCCGGCCCCGGTGGGAGGAGAAGCGGGCTCACGACCGCCGGCCCCTCCACCTCCGTCTCGAGACGGGGACGGTCGAGCCGATCCACGGCCGGCCCGCCGCACTCACCGAGACGATGACGAACCTGATCCTCAATGCCCTCGACGCGATGCCCGACGGGGGCACGCTCACGATCGCCACACGTCAGGAGCGGGGCGGATCCGTGACGATCATCGTCGGGGACACTGGCGTCGGGATGTCGGAGGTCGTGCGCCAGCGCGTCTTCGAGCCGTTCTTCACCACCAAGTCTGAGGGCGAGGGGACGGGGCTGGGGCTGTCCATGGCGTACTCGATCGTGCGGCGGCACGGCGGCGACATCCGCGTCGACAGCGAGCCCGGTCGCGGCGCGACCTTCACGCTGACGTTCCCGGCCGCGCGGGCGCAGGCGAAGGCGGCCGGGGCGCCCGGACTGGCGATCGCCTGGCAGCCGGCACGCGTGCTGGTCGTCGACGACGAGCCCAAGGTCCTCGCGACGCTCACCGACCTGCTCCGAAGCGTGGGCCACACGGTGACCTCCGCCTCGAGCGGCGCCGCGGCACTCGCCGCCTACGCGCCCGGCCGCTACGAGGTGGTCCTGACGAACCTCGGCATGGCCGGCATGAACGGCTGGGAGTTCGCGGAGCGCCTCCGGGCGGTGGACCAGAACGTCGCGGTCCTGTTCATCACCGGCTGGGGGCTCCGCGAGGAGGATCAGGGCCGGCTGGAGAAGCTCAAGGTCCGCCGCTGCCTCTTCAAGCCCGTCCGGCCCAGCGACCTCGACGCCGCGATCCAGGAAGCCCTGGTCTAGGTCAGGAAAACGCGGCGGGGGTGGGCAGGGCGCGGCCTCTGAGCGCCTGCCCGACGGCGCCCTTGAGCTCCTCGAGCTGCAGCGGCTTGTGCAGCAGCGTGAACTCGAGCCGCCGGCTGTCAGCGTCGAAGTCCACGGCCGACGCGGTGATCATGATGACGCTGATCGCGGCGTCCCGGCTCCGGACGTCCCGGATCAGGTCGATACCGCTCCGGCCCGGCATCAGGAAGTCCGTGAGCATGAGATCGTACTCGCCCTGCTCGAGGAGCGCCAGGGCGGTCTCGCCGCTGGCCGCCTCGACCGCCTGACAGCCCCAGGCCGCCAGCATGTCACACAGGAGACTTCGGACGCGCGCTTCGTCGTCGACGACCAAGACCCTGGGGCTTCGCTCATCATTCATCGGGCCCCTGCACAGTACTGGGGTGGTCCGCACGAGAGCAAGCGCAACGATTCCCGTAAGAAATGCGGCACCGGGCGGTGGCAGAGCCCGAGCGAGGGCGTTTCACGGCCATCCGCTCATGGCGGTCGCGCATGGTCCGCGTCGTCAGCGCCCGCGAGCGGCAGCGCCGTACACGAGAGGGCATCAGATCGGGCGATTTTCAGATTGTGGACAGCTGTGGATACGTGGATAAGTGCGCTCGCGCCCGGGTGCCCTATAGGTGATCGCTGCCTCCGGCGGTGGTTCCCTCGGGGGCAACCGCCGGGGAGGTATCGGAGGGGACGCCTCGCCCCCTCCGATCTGTTCGGGGTGTCGGCTGGGGATGCGGCGCCGGGCTCATCATGCGAAAGGGGGCTAGCCGCTCGGACTCCCCCAGCCGACGCTCACTTAGAGCCGCTCGATGATAGTGGCGATTCCCTGGCCGAAGCCGATGCACATCGTCTGGAGCCCGTAGCGCGCCGGGCGCCGCTCGAGCTCGTGGAGCAGCGTCGTTAGGAGCCTGGCGCCCGAGCAGCCGAGCGGGTGGCCGAGGGCGATTGCGCCGCCGTTGACGTTCACCCGGCTCATGTCCGGGTGCAACTCCCGTTCCCACGCGAGGACGACCGAAGCAAAGGCCTCGTTGATCTCGCAGAGGTCGATGGCGTTCAGTGTGAGCCCGGCCTTCTTGAGCGCGCGCTGGGTCGCCGGGATGGGGCCCGTCAGCATGATCGTCGGGTCCACACCCGCCAGTGCCGTCGCGACGACCCGCGCGCGGGGCCGGATGCCGAGCGCCGTCGCGCGCTCGGGTGACATGAGCATGAGCGCGGCGGCCCCGTCGGAGATCTGCGAGGAGTTGGCCGCGGTCACGACGCCGTCGGGCTTGAAGGATGGCGTGAGCGCCGCCATCTTCTCGCGGTTCACGGGCACGCGGACACCCTCGTCGGTGTCGAAGACGGCGCCGTCGGGGAGCGTCACGGGCGTGATTTCCGGAACGAACCGCCCCTCAGCGATCGCACGCCCGGCCTTCTCGTGACTCCCTGCCGAGAACTCGTCGAGCTCCTCGCGCTTGAGCCCCCACGTCTCGGCGATCAGCTCCGCGGAGATTCCCTGAGGCACGATGTTGTAGCGCTCCTGGAGCCTGGGCGAGAGCGGCCCCTCGCCCGGACCCATCGCGTTCGAGCCCATCGGCACGCGTGTCATGTGCTCGACGCCGCCCGCGATGACGACGTCGTACTGGCCCGCCATCACGCCCATCGCAGCGAAGTTCGCCGCCTGTTGCCCCGAACCGCACATCCGGTCGAGCGTCGTGCCACAGACGTCCACGGGGAAGCCCGCGATCAGCGCGGCGTTGCGCGCGATGTTGAATCCCTGCTCACCGAGCTGGTCGACGCAGCCGAGGATGACATCCTCGACCTCCGAGGCGTCGATGCCGACCCGGGCGACCAGCTCTCGGAGCACGTGCGCCGCGAGGTCGTCGGGGCGGACGGGGGAGAGCCGGCCGTTCCGCCTCCCAACGGCGGTACGGACGGCTCCAACGATGACGGCGTCTCTCATACGGGCCTCCCCGAGTCGTGACGTCTACTGAACCGTGATTCATTCTACAGGAACCCCGCCACCGCTCAAGCCGCCCTCGCCCGGCTCCCGCGCCAACAGCACGATCCCGCCGACCACGCACCCCCCGCCCAGGAGGTGGGACCACGCGAACGCCTCCCCGAGCACGGCGTAGGAGAGCAGGACCGCGCTGAGCGGGAGCACCGCGGTGAACACCGCGGCCGTGCTCGCCGGCACGACCGCGAGGCCCCGGGCCCAGAGCACGAACGCGAGCACGGTCACGACGAAGCCGTAGTAGGCGAGCGCCACCCAGTCCCCGGTGCCGATGGACGCCAGGCCGAAGCGCATCGCCTCGCGGGCCGCGAACGGCAGGAACATCAGAAAGCCCAGCACGCTGACGGTCGTGGCGGCGACGAGTGGTGCGACCCGCGCCGCGGCCACTCGTCCACAGATGATGAAGACCGCCTCGGAGACGACCGCGCCGAAGACTAGGAGGTTGCCAAGGAGGGCGGTCGCCCCGGCGGGCGGCGCGGCCGGGGCGCTGACGTTGATCGCCAGGATACCGACGACCGCGAGCGCGATCCCGCCCGCCCGCGCCCGGGTCAGGCGCTCACGGAGGAGGAGTACCGCCAGGGCACCCCCCACCGCTGGCGTCGTGCTCGTCACGATCCCCGCGGCCGCGGCGCTCGTCAGCTTGAGCCCGGAGAGGAGGAGCGTCGTGAAGAGAAAGATGCCCGTGAACGCCTGGAGGCCCAGCACGGCGAGGTCGCGGCGGCCGAGCCGCGGCCAGCCCCGTTCCAGCAGGAGCAGCAGCGGGACCAGCACCACACACGCGAAGGCCAGGCGCAGGCCCCCCACCAGGAAGACGGGGACGCGCGCCACGACGACCTTGCCGACGACGACCGAGCTTCCGACGATCGCCATCGCGGCGCTGAGCTCGAGATACGCTTGGAACCGGCGGCCGGAGCCGGGAGGTCCTTGCCTCAGGCCACCCTCGGAATGAGCCGGGCTGGCGGTAGGCGTTACAACGTCCGCTTGACCTGGTCGGCGAGCTTGCAGAAGGCGCAGACCGTCCCGGTGGTGACCTGGCCGCAGCGCACGCACTCGCGGAGTGGGACCGCCTCGGCGCGCTCGAACGCCGCGCGGGCCTTCTCGAGAAAGCCGAACAGGAAATTGTGCTTCGCGCCCGGCGAGGCGTCCTCCATCCGGTTCAGGATCTCCTTGTGGGCGATCGAGGTGGCCCCCTTCGCGAACGGGCACTCCTCCACGATGTAGTCGATCCGTCTCAAGAAGGCGTACGCGGACGTCTCGAGCTCGGAGAGGCGATAGAGCGGCTTCACGCGCCGAGCCAGCTTCGCGTGAGTGGACGGCAGCGCGGGCGACTGGCGCGCGAGCGCGTCGGTCTGCCAGTGCGTGATCGAGCCGAACAGTGTCGCCGCCTCGTCGTCGAGGTTGTGGCCGGTCGCGACGACGCCGAGGCCGTGGTCGAGGGCGACGCGGTTCATGAGGTAGCGCTTCGAGAGGCCGCAGCCCGAGCAGGGGGGCCGTCGCGTGACGTTCTTGATGACGGGGACCGGCGCGCCGACCTCCTCGGCCACGGAGGCCACCATCAACGGGACGTTGCGCCTGGCCGCGAACGTTTCGCACTTCCGCCGGGAGTCCACTGAGTAGTCGAAGATGCCGAGGTCGAGGTAGAGGCCCGTCGTCCGGTACCCCTCGTCGATCAGCACGTCCCAGAGCGCGAGCGAGTCCTTGCCCCCCGAGACGGCGACGAGCACCTGCTCCTCCGGCTCGAGCATGCGGTGCTTGCGGATCGCCTCACGGACCTGGTTCCGGAAGAAGTCGAGGAAGTCCGGGGCGCAGAAGGCGGCGTTGTGGCGGCGCAGCTCGAGCACCGCCGTCCCGCCGCACTTCCGGCACTTCATGGTAACGAGGGCCGCAAGGCCGGTGCGGTCGGTGGGTGGCCGGCCCCGGGTGCGATCTGGCTCCCCCCGCTCATGACCGGCCTCAGCTCGATGATGTCCGCGTCGCGGACGACCTGGTCGGGCGTGATCAACTCGTCGCCACGGATCACGAGGACCGTCTCCGGGAGGATGTCGAGCTCACGCAGCACGTCCTTCACGCGACGCTCGCCCGGCATCTCGACCTCACGCCGGGGGTTTCGCAGAATGACCTTCACCGCCTCGCCTCGCGCGTCACGCCTTCGGAAACCCCGCCGCACGCTTGACGTCGCGGATCTGGGCGAGGTGGATCGCGTCGTGTCGGCGCTGAAGCTCCCACCACTGCGCGAGGTCGAGATCACCGAGGCGGAAGTGCTTGAAGCGGAGCGTGCGCGGATCGACGGTCGCGAGCTTCTCGACGGACTGTCGGCTCCGCTCCCGCGTGGCCTTCATGGTCGCGATCAGCTCGCCCAGCGCCTTCCCGGGTGACGGCCTCACCACCTCCGGCGCGTCCGCCGGCCCGGGCGGATCGGGCGGGAGCGGCGCCAACGCCGTGAGGTCGCCCGGCCACGGCGCGAGCGTTCCCGCCGCTCCCGCCTCCTTGGTGAGCTTCGTGGTGAGCTTGCCGGTCGCGACCTCGGCGGCCGTCAGATGGTCGATGATCTCGCCGACCGACCAATCCTTCGCGCTCGGCTTCCAATCCGCCTGGCGCTGTCCGAGCCCTTCCACTTCCCCGAGAACTTCGGCGCGCACGGCCTGGAGCTCATTCCACAGCGTCTCGATCGGCTTCGGCAGACTCATCGGGGGGCTCCTTCGGCGCGCGTGATCGACGTCGTTCGCAGTATACCCCAGGGCGTACGAGCTACTTCGCCGAGGCCAGGACCCTCGGGCCGGTCGGCGCTGGCACACCGCGCTCCGGCTCGAGAGTGACGGCGAAGGCCTCGACGGGCTCCCCGCCCTCGGCCGGCGCCACGTGGTGAGTCGCCCGCCCCTCGGCGTCGACCCTGAAGACGCCCGCGGGCCGTGGCGACCCCGCGCCGATCATCCACAGCACGTACGCCTTGCCCTGCGGCACCGACGGCAGGTTCGCGGCGAAGAGCTGGCCACCCGCCGCCTGGTTCCAGATGACCCGGCCGGTCGCTCCGGGACTCGGGCCGACGCCGCGGAGCATCACCACCCGCGTCGTCGGGTCGCGCAGCAGATCCGCCGCGCTCCGATATGCGGCGAGCGCATCGTTCAGGTCGGCGACCTCGCGCTGCATCCGCTGGCGGGTCGCGGCGAGCTCGCGGGCCATCTGCCCGAGCCGCGCCTCGTAGTGCCCCGCGACGAAGGCGGCCGTGAACGCGGCGGCGACGATCGCTGCCAGAGCCGCGCCAACGATCCACGCAACGGCGCGGCGCCGGCCGCGCGGCGAGGCGACTAGCGTCCGCGTCCGGGCGGCGCGAACGGCGACGACTTCCGCACCGACCCTCCGGGCGGCCGCACGGCGATGGCGACCTCGTAAGTCGCCGGAACCTCCGGATCGGGGTTGAAGACGCCGACCCAGACGCCGGCAATTTCTCGGCCCAGCCACTTGAGGTCGACGCCCTTCAGTCCGATCCGCTTCGGCTCGGAGCGGACGACGAGGCTCGTCTTCAGCGCGACGTACCAGGCGTGGTCTGACGGCTGGCCGCGCGCCGTGACCTTGATCTCGACGTCATGCTGGCTCTTGAGCTCCCCCGGCCGGACGTAGAAGAAGCGCGCGGTGAGTGCCCCCAGCGCCACCGTGAATTGCCACTCGGCGAAGCGCGTCTTTTGGTCGGTGACCCGCCGGGTCTGCGCTTGGGCGTCGCCGACACTGCGGCCGGAGCGCGTGACGATGTCGGTTGCGTCCTCGTGCTCGACGATGCCGACGTCGGCCCAAAAGCCCGGGTGCGGGATGGCCGTCCCCATGGCGTCGGCCACGAAGGCCGCGTACGTCTCCCGGAGCCGGCCGTCGGCGACGAGGAGCCCGTAGAGCGCTCGCCCGAGCGCCTCGGGCGCCACGGCGCCACCGGCCTGGGCGGCCGCCCGCTCGACAGCCGTCTGCACGAACGACGGCGACTGGTGCTCGACGTGCTCGAGGAGCAGGAAGTAGCCGGCGGCCAACCGCCCCTCGTCGTACTCGGCGCTTTCCCGGATCGGCACGGCGAGCAGGTGCGGGTGCTGCGCGAGGACGCCTCGGAGCGCGTACGCCCACGCGATGCCCGACGACTTCCACTCGTTCCAGGCCGCGCACGCGGCCGCCCACCAGCGCACACCCGCCGCGCGCCGGTCGACCGTCACCACGGGCGGCGGCGCGACCACGGGCGTGCGGGGAGCAACCGGTGCAGCCGGGACCTCGGTCGCCTTCGGCGCGGGCCTCTGCGTCGACGCGGGCGGAGGCGCGGGCGCAGGCGCGCGCAACGGCGCAGGCGCGCGCGGAGGCGCGGGCGAGCGCGGAGGCGCCGGCGTCCGCGTCGGCGAGGGCGCGGGTGGCCGCGTCGGCGTCGGTGGGGGCGCCGGCGGCGGCGCCGCCACGCGCGGCTCCACCCCGCCGAACGCCAGTCGCCCCCGCGCGTTGGCAGTCACCAGCGGCCAGCCGAACGAGCGGGCGACGGTGGTCTCGAGCTGCGCCGAGCGCTGTTCCTCCAGCGTGTCCCGCTCGACGAGGAGCGTGACGAAGTCCTCGAACGGGCGGATCGCCTCCTGGAGCCGCTGTGTGCTCTGGCCCTGGGTGGAGGCGGAACGAGAAAGCGTCAACTTCAGGTCGCTCGCCTTGGCCTGGCACTCGACGAGCGGACGGAACACCGGATCGTCCTTGTGGGTGATGCTGAGCACGCGGTTCAGCACGTCGATCGCGTGCTGGATCGCGGCCGCGGTCTCTTTCTCTTCCGCACCGGACGGCGCCTCAGCCGCGGACGATTGCCAGCGCACCTCGATCAACCGCTGCGGCTCCTGAAAGCCCTTGAGCTCGTGGAGCCCCCGATCGACGTAGTCGATCGAGTCGATCCGGCCGGCGACGTAGCGCGTCGTCTCCGCGATGAAGATCTCGCCCGGGCCCGCCGCCGCACAGATGCGGGCGGCCAGGTTCACCATCCCCCCGAAGAAGTCACCGCCTTCCTGGATCGGCTCGCCGGTGTTGATGCCGATGCCGATGGCGATCCGGGTCCCGGTTTGGCTCCGATTCGCCGCACCCAGGGCGGCCTGGATCGCGACGGCGCAGATGATGGCGCCTTTCGCGGTCGTGAAGGCGACCATGAAGCTGTCGCCCTGGGTCTTCACGACCTGGCCGCCGAACGTCTCGATCTGCTTGCGGACGATCGCGTTGTGCTCCTGCAGGACCTGGAACGCGGCTTCGTCGCCGTGCTGGTTGGTATATTCCGTGAATCCCCGGATGTCGCTGAAGAGCAGAGTGACGGTCGAGCCGAACGCCATCGGCACCGCGGGGGCGGTCTCGGCAGCGTCAGTCTTCTTGTGTCCGCGGCGGCCTGGCTCCATCACGCCCTTCGAGCATGATAGCCGAAGCGGGCCGGGATGATCATCCGCTTGTTCAGCGCCGCGACCGCCCCGCCGGCCGTGGCGCCGACGGTCACCCGTCCGGCGCTCGACGCACAACGCGGCGCGCCTTGAGCTCGTAGCGAGGAAGGCTGCGCGGGGGCACGGCCGCGACCTCAAGGCGGATACCGAGCGTCTCGCGGAGCGCCTCCTGGACGCGGCGCACGCCTGCGGTGTCTTCGAGCTCGACCAGCACCCGGACCTCGTCGAGCTGACCGTCGCGGAAGACCTCGATCTGAAACTCGTCGACCGCCGGAAAGCGCCGGACGACACCCTCGATCGCCGCGGGAAAGACGTTCACGCCCCGGACGATGAGCATGTCGTCGAGCCGGCCGAGGATGCCGCCGCCGAGCCGCACGAACGTGCGGCCGCACGCACACGGCGCCGCGACGACCCGCACGCGGTCGCCGGTGCGGTAGCGGATCACGGGCGAGCCGACGCGCCCGAGGTTGGTGAGGACGAGCTCGCCGTCCTGCGCGGGGCCTCCGGTCGTCGGGTCGATGACCTCCGCGATGAACTCGGACTCGTTGACGTGGAGCCCGGCCTGCTCGGCGCACTCGTAGCCGTAGGCACCGACCTCGGTCATGCCCGCATGATCGTACGCCCGCGCGCCCCACCCTGCCTCGATGCGTGCGCGCACCGGGGGAATGGAGGCGCCCGGCTCGCCGGCGTGGACGGTGAGTCGCACGCACCCCTGGGAGAGGTCCTGGCCGCGCTCGCGCGCCACCTCGATCAGGTGGAGCGCGTAAGACGGCGTGCACACGAGCACGGTCGCCCCGAGCGCCTGCATCCAGGCGAGCCGCGTCGCGGAGTCCTGGCCGCCGCCGGGGATTGCGAGCGCCCCCAGGGCACGCGCGCCCTCGAAGCCCGCCCAGAAGCCGATGAACAGCCCGAACGAGAACGGGAAGAAGATGCGGTCCGCCGGCTCGACGCCCGCCCCGCGCAGGACGAACCCCCAGCAACGCGCCCACCACTCCCACGACTCCGGCGTGTCGAGCCAGCGAATCGGCTGCCCGCTCGTGCCCGAGGTCTGGTGGACACGCACGTAGCGCTCGAGGGGGTACGTGAGGTTGCTCCCGAAGGGGGGGTGCGCCACCTGATCGTCGACGATCTCGACCTTGCGCATATGGGGCAGCCGCCGGAAGTCGTCCCAGCCCGCGAGGTCGTCGACCGAGCGGACGCCCGCGGCACGCCACTTCGCACGGACGAACGGATTGGACTGGAGCAGCTCGCGCGCCATGGCCAGGAGACGCCGCCACTGGTGCGCGGACACCTGCTCGGGCGGCAGTGTCTCCAACGCGCGATCGAACACGCGTGCGGCCTCGCGCTCAGCCGCGTAGCTTGAAGCGCTGGATCTTGCCCGTCGCGGTCTTCGGCAGCTGGCCGGCGAACTCGATCCAGCGGGGGTACTTGTAGGGCGCGATCTTGTCCTTCACGAAGGCCTTGAGCTCGTTCGCGAGCTCATCGGACGCTCTCCAGGGCTCCTTCAGGACGACGAACGCCTTCGGCTTGACGAGCCGGTCGGAGTCCTCCTGGCCGACCACCGCCGCTTCGAGCACGGCGGGATGGCGCACGAGCGTCGCCTCGACCTCGACCGGCGAGACCCAGATACCGCCGACCTTGAGCATGTCGTCCGAGCGGCCGCAGTACCAGAAGTAGCCGTCCTTGTCCGCGTAGTACTTGTCACCCGTCTGGATCCACGGGCCGAAGAGCGCCTCCTTGGTCTTCTCGTGCTTGTTCCAGTAGTACGCCATCGTGGAGTCGCCCTTGACGCGGAGGTTGCCGATCTCGCCCTGTGGCACGGGGCGCCCCTCGTCGTCCACGATCGCGAGCTCGTAGCCCGGCACCGGCAGCCCGGACGAGCCGGGACGCGTCAGGCCCGGGCGGTTCGAGATGAAGATGTAGCCGATCTCGGTGGTGCCGATGCCGTCGATGATCTCGACGCCGAAGCGGTCGTGCCACCGCTTGTAGATCTCGTCCGGCAGCGCCTCGCCCGCCGACACGCAGAGCCGCAGCGAGGAGGTGTCGAACCGCGCCCCGGCGTCCTTGACGGCGAGCATGCCGGCGTAGAGGGTCGGCACGCCGAAGAAGAGCGTCGGGCGGTAGCGCGCGATGGTCTCGAACACGGACTCCGGCGTCGGCCGGTGGGGGGACAGCACGCTCTGCGCGCCCACGCTCATCGGGAGGAAGCCGGTGGCGCCGAGCCCGTAGGCGAAGAAGAGCTTCGCCGCCGAGTAGACTCGATCGGATGGCTGGATGGCGAGCACCTGCTTCCCGTAGGTCTCACAGCAGACCACCATGTCGTGATGCAGGTGGATCGCGCCCTTCGGGAACCCGGTGGACCCCGAGGAGTACTGCCAGTAGGCGGCGTCGTCCCGCGACGTGGGCACCGCCTCGAGCGTCGCCGACGCCTTGGCGATCCGGTCCTCGAAGGACATGAACTGCCCGTGGTTCCCGCCGGCGATTAGCACGTGCTTGAGGCGCTTGGCCTCGACGAGCGCCGGCGCGGCCTCGGCGAGCAGCGGGGCCGAGATGACGGCGACCTTCGCGCGGCTGTCGGTGAGGAAGTAGAGGTAGTCGGCGGTGCGCATCAGCGTGTTCACCGGGACCGGGACGGCGCCGATCTTGATCGCGCCCCAGAACGTCCCGATGAACTCCGGCGCGTCGAGACAGAGCATGAGGACCCGGGTCTCCATCTCGACGCCGAGCTCGAGGAGCGCGTTGCCCGTGCGGTTGACGAGCTCCTGGACGTCGGCGTACGTGAGCGTCCGGTGCTCGTAGAGGAACGCCGGTGAGGCGCCGCGGCCCTCCGTGACGTTCCGGTCGACGAACCAGGCGGCGACGTTGAACTGCGCGGGCAAGACGTCCGACGCGTTCATGGCTGGCTCCCTCGGTCCCGTCGGCGGGGCCTAGCGCCGCGCCCGCCGCCGCACGACCGGCGGGCGCCGGGCGGCGGCGCGCGCGCGCACAGCCATCGCCTCGATCTCGACCCGGAGCTCGGGACGCACGAGCCGGCTGACCACCAGCAGCGTGTTGGGCGGGTACGCGCCGTCCGGAAAGTACGTGGCGAACACCTCCTGGCGCGCCTTCATGAAGCCGCCGATATCATCCGCGCTGGTGAGGAAGGTCTGGAGGCGGACGACGTCCTTCATCGAGCAGCCGGCGGCCTCGACGACGGCGCGGACGTTCTCGAACGCCTGCTTCGTCTGCGACTCGACGTCCGGGCCCGCCACCTCGCCCGCGCGGCGCGCGCCGACCTGTCCGGCGACCACGACGATCTCGCCGGCCGGGGCCGCCATCCCGTGGGAATACATGCCGAGCGGCTTGCCGAACTCCCGCGGCGTGATGACCCTGGGCATGACGGCCCCTCCCACCGGCTCAGGCGAGCCGGACGTAGTCGAAGTCGACGGGCTGACTGTTGACGCCCCGCGCGGGCGGGGCGATCCAGGTGGCGAACGTGCCCCGCTCGGTCACCGGCTGCATCAGGCTCTGGACGTAGGCTTCGTCCTCGGGAGTCGGCAGCCACTGGCGCTTCTTCGGGCCCCACTCGGCTTCGGTCAAGAGCCGGCCCTCCGGCGACACCCGCACGTCGGCGAACGTACCGATCTTGCGGTGGAAGGCGCGGTGCGGCAGCCGGAACTCGAAGTCGATCCCGTGCTCCTTGATGATCCGGTTCCAGCGGTCCAGCCCGCGCTGACAGTCGACGATGTAGTCGTCGCGCAGCCGCTCGTTCAGGGACTGGAGCGCGGGCTGCTCGCGCACCGTCATGGTTTCCCCGTCCTGCTCCGTGACGGGGTAGGTCGCGTCCTGGAGCCGGTGGTCGTCGTTCTTCTTGGTCTCCTCGAAGCGCCCCTTCAGGCTCATCGTGTAGAAGTTCGCGGCGTTGGTCGAGATCTCGGAGCCGAAGAGGTCGAGCGAAACCGAGTAGTGGAAGTTGAGGTACTTCTGGAGCGTCGGCAGATCGATCGCGCCGTGCCTCCGCACGTCGTCGGTCTTCCGCTCGCGCATCAGCTCGCACGTGCGCTGCACGACGCGCCCCACGCCGGTCTCGCCCACGAACATGTGGTGCGCCTCCTCGGTCAGCATGAATCGGCAGGTCCGCGCCAGCGGGTCGAAGCCGCTCTCGGCGAGGCTCGCGAGCTGGTACTTGCCGTCGCGGTCCGTGAAGAACGTGAACATGAGGTAGGAGAGCCAGTCGGGCGTCTTCTCGTTGAAGGCGCCGAGGATGCGGGGCTTGTCCTCGTCGCCCGCCCGCCGCTCGAGCAACCCCTCCGACTCCTCGCGGCCGTCCCGACCGAAGTAGGCGTCGAGGAGGTAGACCATCGCCCACAGGTGTCGGCCCTCCTCGACGTTGACCTGGAAGAGGTTGCGCAGGTCGTAGAGCGAGGGGCACGTGCGCCCGAGGTGGCGCTGCTGCTCGACCGAGGCGGGCTCGGTGTCACCCTGCGTGACGATGAGCCGCCGTAGCACCCCGCGATACTCACCCGGGACGTCCTGCCAGACGGGCCGGCCCTTGTGGTCGCCGAAGGGAATGACGCGCGCGGCCTCGGGCTCGGCGAGAAAGATCCCCCAGCGGTACTCGGGCATCCGGACGTAGCCGAACTGCGCCCAGCCCTGCGGATCCACGCTCACCGCGGTCCGCAGATAGACCTCCGTCGCCTGAAACCCGTGCGGACCCATGTCCCGCCACCACTCGAGGAACTTCGGCTGCCACTCCTCGAGGGCGCGCTGCAGGCGGCGGTCCTCGCCGAGGTTGACGTTGTTCGGGATCCGCTCCGTGTAGTCGATCGAGGCCATCACACTCTCCTCCGGTCGAACTCGCTCCGCTGGCCCGTCCCGTACACGACGAGCGCGCCCTTCGGCCCCGCCGCGTTCGGGCGCTGGAAGACCCAATTCTGCCACGCCGACAGCCGGCCGAAGATCTTGGTCTCGAGCGTCTCCGGGCCACCGAACCGGAGCGACGCCTCCATGCCGGTCAGCGCGTCGGGCGAGAAGGCCGCGCGCGCCTCGAGCGCCTGCCGCACCTCGTCGTCCCAGTCGATGTCGTCGGGCGTGAAGGTCACGAGGCCGGCCTCGGCGGCCGCCCGCGCGTCGAGGTCCTCGCCGAGCCGCGCCCGGAGCTTCTCGACACGGGCAGGCTCGGCGAGGTGCCGGTTCGCGATGCGGGTCAGGCCGTTCGGCATCGGGTAGGCGCCGAAGTTCGCCTCGGTCAGGCGCACGGTCGCCAGCGGCAGGCGCTCCCCCCGCCGCGTTCCGTCGAGCATGTACGAACGATCCGCCGCGAGGGCGAGCTCGAGCAGCGTCCCGACGAAGCACGAGCCGGGCTCGACGAGCGCGAACATCGAGCGCGAGGTGACGTCGAGGCGCTTGAGCGTGCGCTTCCAGTAGAGACGGATCTCACGAACGAGCCAGTCGTCCCGGTGGTCGGCCAGCAGCCGATCGTAGGCCTCGACGAGATCGGCCCGCCCCGCGGTCTTGAACACCCAGACGCCGACCTCCGCCTCGTTGGTCCGCAGGTGGAGGACGAGATCGTCGAGCTCCCGCGCGAGGGCGAGCGGCCAGAACGTCGAGCCCTGGGCGTGGACGCCCGGCGCGCCGTTCGGCGGCGACGCGGCGGGCGCGGTCACCGTGATCCAGGCGATCCCGCGCGTACGGTCGAGCTCGCACGCGACGTGGCGGTAGCGGACCGCGTCGTCCGCGATGGTCCGCTCGAGCGGTAGGAGCCGGAACCCCGGCGCGGTCGCCGGTCTGTCGGTGCGCGCCGCAAGCTCGCGCGCGCGCGCCCGGACGACCTCGGCGAGCCGCGAGCGCGGCACGACCTCGTCCACCAGCCCCCACTCGGCGGCGCGCTTGCCCCGCACCCCCTCCTCGGTGGTGCAGAAGAAGTCGGCGCGGTCCCGGCGCACGTGGCGCTTGTCCACGAGCCGCGTGAGCCCGCCGGTGCCCGGCAGGACCGCGAGCAGCGGCACTTCGGGCAGCGAGACCGCGGTGTTGCCGTCGTCGGCCATGATGATCCAGTCGGTCGCGAGCGCCAGCTCGTAGCCGCCACCCGCGCAGGGGCCGTTGACGGCCGTGAGGTAGACCTGGCGCGACCCGACGGTCGCGTCCTCGATGGCATTCCGGGTCTCGTTGGTGAATTTGCAGAAGTTCACCTTGAAGGCGTGCGGCGACTGCGAGAGCATCCGGATGTTGGCGCCGGCGCAGAAGACGCGCTCCTTACCCGAGGTGATCACGACGGCGCCGACCTCCGGGTGCTCGAAGCGGAGCCGCTGGACCGCGTCGTAGAGCTCGACGTCCACACCGAGGTCGTACGAGTTGAGCTTCAGCTCGTACCCCGGCCGGAGCCCACCGTCCTCCCGCACGTCCATCGCGAGCGTGGCGACGGGCCCGTCGAAGGAGAGCTTCCAGTGCTTGTACCTCGACGGGTCGGTCTGGAAGTCGACGCACACGGTGTCGCTGTCAGCCATATCCTGTCCCCCCGGGCGACCGGGCTATCCGAGAATGACCCAGAGCGCCTGGGCCCGCTTCGTGCCGAGATTCTCCCAGCCGTGCGGCGTGCCGCCGTCGAGCAGCGCGCTGTCACCGGCCTCGAGCAGGTGACGGTCGCCGTTATAGTGCAGGGCGACCTTGCCGTCGATCACGTAGAAGAGCTTCATCTGACCGGGTTTGATGATGACCTTCTCGGTCGTGACCCCGCGCTCCCTGGGCCCGAGCGTCGAGACGACCGCGCGGATCTTGCCCTGGAAGAGCCCGGCGCCCAGCACCGCCCAGCGCTCCGACGAGCCGTCGAAGCTGACGACGGGATAGTCCTTCCGGCGGGTCACGACGATCGAGCCGGCGGGCTGGCCGTCGAACAGGGCGCCGATCGGCACGCCGAGCGCCGCCGCGATCCGGCCGAGCGTATGGAGCGACGGCGTGAGCCGCCCCGACTCGATCTGCGACACCATGCTCGGCGTGAGGTCCGCCTTCTCCGCGAGCTGGCGCTGCTGCAGCTCGCGCTCGGCGCGCAGGCCCTTGATGCGCCCGCCGAGCGCGGTCACGCGACCTCCGCCGCCGGCTCGCCGGCCGGCGCGAGCCCCGCCAGGGACGCGAGCGCACGGGCGACGAACACACGCGTCATCTTCTTCCGGTAAGGATGCGTGAAGTCGGTGTTGTCGAGCGGCTTCGCCGGCCCCGCGGCGAGCTCGGCGACGCGCGCGATCAGCTCCGACGTGAGCCGGCCCCCGACGAGCGCGGCGGCCGCGGCGGGCGCCGGGCGCGGCTGCGAGGCGACCGCGCCGACGACGATCCGGGCGTCGCGGACGACGTCCCCTTCCATCTGGACGGCGACGGCGACGCCGAGCACGGGAAAATCGAACGAGCCGCGTCGCCGGAGCTTCAGATACGCGGAGCGCCAGCCGTCGGCGGGTGGCAGCAGGATGTCCGTGAGGATCTCGTCGGGCCGCTTCGCCAGATACTCGATGCCGTCGTCGCGGAAGAGCGTCTCGACCGGGATCGTGCGCTCGCCCGCGGCCGAGCGAAGCCGCACGCGGGCGCCGAGGCTCCAGAGGACCGGCGCCGTGTCCGACGACGAGACGGCCCAGCAGCGCGGGCTTCTGGGGGCGACGAGACAGATCGCGCCGTCCCGCTTCATACAGAACCCCACGGCCTTCCGCCATTCGTAGGACTGGTTGTAGTAGTTGCAGCGCGTGTCCACGCAGACGTTGCCGCCGATCGTCCCCATGTTACGGAGCTGCGGTGAGGAGACGAGGCCGGCGGCGGTCGCCAGCGCCGGATAGTGCGCGGCGATCTCCGGGTGCACGGCGACGGCGGAGAGCGTCGTGCAGCTCCCGAGCGTGACCCCCTCGCGCGCGCCACCGCGCACGCCTCGGAGCTCGCGAATCGCCAGGAGCCCGACCAGCACGCTCGGCTCGAACTGGCGTCGCTTCATGTTGGGGTAGAGGTCCGTGCCCCCCGCCACGAGCATCGCCGCTCCGCCGTGGGAGGCCAGGGCCTTCGCCGCGTCGTCGACGGTGCGGGGCGCCAGGTAGGTGAACGGGGGAAGCCTTAGCACAGGCGCATCACTGGAACGGGCGGACGGCGATGGCGTCGGCGGGCTGGCCGAACGCGGACTCGACCACGACCGGCGCCTTGAAGGTGAACAACGGGATCCGCTCGGGCCCCACGCGCGCGGGCTTGCCCCGGCGCCGGAGCTCGAGCCCTTTCAGGATCATCTCGGGCGTGATCGGGACCTCGTCGCAGCGCACACCCACGGCGTGGTAGACGGCGTTCGCGATCGCCGGAATGACGGGCAGGAGCGGTCCCTGTCCCGCCTCCTTGGCGCCGAACGGCCCCTCCGGGTCGTTCGTCTCGACCAGGAAGGTGTGGATCTCCGGCGTCTCGAGCGTGGTCGGGCTCTTGTACTCGAGGAGCGACGGGTTCTTGTGCACGCCCTTGCGGAAGACCTGGCCTTCCATGAGCGCCTCGCCGATGCCCATGTACACCGAGCCCTCGACCTGGCCCTCGGCGAGCAGCGGGTTCAGCGCGCGACCGATATCGTGTCCGATCCAGACGTCGTGCAGTTCGATCTCTCCGGTTTCTTCGTCAACGGTCAGCTCGACGACACACGCGGAATACGAATAGCACGGCGACGGGCCCACGCCCCCGCCCTTGTACTTCCCCGCCCGCCTCGGCGGTGCGTACGAGCCGGCGAACGCGAGCACGCCGTGCATCGCCTCGGCAAGCTCGACCGCCTGGGGGAAGTCCACCGCCCGCTCCCAGTCGGCGGCGACGCCCACCTTGCGATCGCGGAACGCGAGCGCGCCGGGTTCCACCGCGAGCTTCCGCGCGACCGCCTGGGCGATGACCTCCCGGAGCCGCTGGCTGGCCTGGATCGCGGCCATGCCGCACATGAGCGTCACGCGTGAGGAGTAGGAGCCGAGGTCCACGGGCGTGAGGCTCGTGTCGGCGGGGTGGACGTGGACGTCCTTCGGGTCGATGCCGAGGATCTCTGCCGGCAGGTAGGCGAGGATCGAGTCCGAGCCCTGGCCGATGTCGGTCGCGCCGCACAGGACCGCGACCGAGCCGCTCCGGTCGGCACGCAGGATCACGCCCGAGTGGGGCATGTGGTTCCAGTAGACCGCGGTGCCCGCGCCGGTGAGGTAGGCCGAGCAGGCGATGCCCATCCCCCGTCTCTTTTTTTCGGAGGGGGCCGTCGCGCCACCAGGGCGCGCCCGTGACGTCGCCTCCTCCGAGAAAAAGCCGCGCCATTTGGTCCGCCAGCCCGAGGCCTCGACGACCCGGTCGATACACTCACCGAGGCCGATCGTCGTGACCGTGAGGTGGTTCGCCGTCTTGGTGAAGGGTTCGGCGAGGATGCGCTTGCGCATCTCCGCCGGGTCGAGGCCGAGCTGCTCGGCGGCCTTATCGATCTGGCACTCGAGCGCGAAGCGCGGCTGCGGCGTGCCGTGCCCCCGCTTGGGCCCGCAGGGCGGCTTGTTGGTGAAGACGCGCGCGCCCTCGAACTTGTACACGGGCATCCTGTACGTGACCGGGTTGATGACACCCGTGTAGAACGTCGACGCCACGCCGTAGGAGCCGTAGGCGCCGCCGTCGAGCCAGGTCCGGAGGTGGCAGCCCGTGATCTCGCCGCTCCGCGTGAAACCGGTCTTGATCCACATGAGCACCGGATGGCGCCCGCGGTGAATGTAGAAGACCTCCTCGCGGCTGCACGCGATCTTCACCGGACGTCCCGTGAGCTGTGAGAGCCGGCACGCCGCGATCTCGTGGGCGAAGGCGTCGAGCTTGCCGCCGAAGCCGCCGCCCACCGGCGTGGCGACGACGCGAATGTGCGCCGCTGGCATGTCGAGGATCTTCGCGAGGAGCCGGTGCACGTAGTGGGGCGTCTGCGTCGAGGACCAGAGCGTGAGCTTGCCATCTGGCCCCGCGGCGGCGACCGCCGCGTGCTGCTCCATCGGAAGATGCGTGTTGCCCTCGAAGAAGAACACGTCCTCGCGGACCAAGTCCGACCGCGCGAACGCCGCCTCGACGTCGCCGAACTGGAGCGAGACATTCTTGTGGACGTTGGGCCCGTCGCCGTACTCGTGGATGCGGACCTCGGGGTGGGCGAGCGACTCCTCGATCGACATGAGCGCCCGCAGGGGCTCGTAGTCCACGTCGATCAGGCGGCAGGCGTGCTCCGCCGTTTCCTCGTCCACCGCGGCGACCGCGGCCACGGCGTCGCCCACCATGCGCACCTTCTCGGTGCAGAGCGCCTCCTCGTCCTGCGAGACGGGGAGAATGCCGAACCGGACGCGCGGGAGGTCGGCCCCGCTGATCACGGCGTACACGCCCGGCAGCGCACGCGCCCGCGCCGTGTCCACACGGGTGATCCGGGCGTGGCCGTGGGGCGAGCGGAGCAGCCTGCCGTACGCCATGCGCGGAAGGAAGAGGTCGTCGGCGTACTTGGTCTCGCCGACGACCTTCGCCCAGGCGTCGATCTTCGGGAGGGGCTGACCGATGACCGCGAACTCGTGCTTTCCCGCGTCCGCGCTCATCGTGGGACGCCGACCCGCAGGGCGGCCAGCTCGACGGCGTCGAGGATCTTCGTGTACCCGGTGCAGCGGCAGAGGTTGCCCGCGAGCGCCTCCTTGATCTCCTGGCGCGTCGGGCTCGGCCGGTCGGCAAGGAGCGCCTGGGCCGTGAGCAGGATGCCGGGCGTGCAGTAACCGCACTGGGCGGCGCCGAGCTCGGCGAACGCCTGCTGGAGTGGATGAAGGCGCCCGCCCTCCGCCATGCCTTCGACCGTCGTGATCGCGGCGTCGGCGAGGTCGGCGGGGAGCGCCAGGCACGAGAGCACGGGGACCTCGTCCACGAGCACGGTGCACGTCCCGCACTCCCCGAGCTCGCAGCCGTGCTTCGTCCCGGTGAGACCCAGGTCCTCGCGCAGCACCTCCAGGAGCGTCTTGTGCACGGGGACGAGCACGTCGTGGGTCTCGCCGTTCACGGTCAGGGAGAGCCGGGCCTTCATCCGCGCTCCTGCCCCCGGAGGGGGGTCGATTAATCAGGAATTAAGAGCAGTTCAAAAATACTGAATCTGCCTGGAACCTGTCAAGCCCGAAGAGGGCCGGCGCTAAGATACCCTTCGTGCCCTATCTCAGGACCGACGATCGGGTCCGGCTCTACTACGAGGAGCACGGCCGCGGCACCCCGCTCGTGCTCGCCTACGGCATCGGAGGCAACACGAAGATGTGGGACGTCAACGTCCCCGGGCTCGCGGCTCGGCACCGGTTGATCCTCTGGGAGCCGCGGGGCCACGCACGCTCGGACGCCCCCGCCGACCCCGCGAAGTACTCCTTCCAGCGCTGGGCCCTCGACCTGAAGGCCGTGCTCGACCACCTCGGTCTCCGCCGGGCTCACCTCGGCGGGCTCTCGCTCGGCGCCGGGATCGTGACGCGCTTCGCGCTCAGGTTCCCCGGGCGCGCGCGCTCGCTGGTCGTCACCAACTCGTCGTCGGCGAGCGGGCTGCCACTCACCTGGCAGAACGTCGTCATGCGCGCCCGGTCGATCGAGATCACCCTGACCCAGGGCATGGACGCCATGGCGGAGTTCGCGATGGCCGCGAATCCGAACCTCTCCGAGCGGCTCGCCCTCGACCCGGAGGCGAAGGCGGAGTTCTACGAGGAGTACCGGCAGCTCACGCCGATCGGCTACGCGAACTCGCTCCGCGCATTGCTCGCGATGGACCACATCACCGACCAGCTCTCGACGCTCCGGATGCCCGTGCTCCTCGTCGGCGGCGACCGAGACCCGTCGCTCGCGCCCATGAAGGTCATGCGGCAGAAGATCCGCGGCTCGACGCTGGTCGTCCTCGCTCCGGCGAGCCACTTCGCCAACCGGGACCAGCCCGAGGCGTGGAACCGCACCGTCCTCGACTTCCTCGCCCGGGTCGAGGGTCGCCGGCACGGAGCGCGCCCATGACCCACCCGCGCGTGCTCGTCGCGGAGGACGATGCCCAGCTCCGCGACCTCCTGGTCGAGACGCTGACCCGGTGGGACTACGACGTCACGGCGGCCGGCAACGGCGACGAGGCCCTCACGTTGCTCGACGGTCGGCTGTTCGACGTGGCCCTGCTGGACATGTGGCTTCCCGGCAAGGACGGCCTCCAGGTCCTGGAGGAGATCAAGCGCCGTGACGGGGCACTCGAAGTCGTGATGATGACGGGCGATCCGGTGGTCTCGAACGCCGTGCACGCTCTCAAGGCCGGGGCGTACGATTACCTGATCAAGCCGCTGAACTTCGAGGAGCTTCGCCCGCTGATGAGCCAGCTCATCGAGCGGCGCTTCCTCCGGCAGGAGGTCGGGTCGCTCCGGGCCAGGCTCGGACGAGAGCTCGCCGAGCGGGAGATCGTCGGGACGTCGCCCCAGATGCGGGAGGTGAAGCAGACGATCGCGTCGGTGGCGACCTCGGACTCCCCAGTCCTTATCGAAGGCGAAAGTGGGACCGGCAAAGAGCTCGTGGCCGCCGCGATCCACCGCCAGTCGCCGCGCGCCAAGGGCCCCTTCGTGCCCGTCAACTGCGGCGCCATCCCGGCCGAGCTCATGGAGTCGGAGTTCTTCGGGCACGTGCGCGGCGCGTTCTCGGGCGCCGTCAGCGACGCGCCCGGCCTCGTGCGCTCGGCACGGGACGGCACCCTGTTTCTGGACGAGGTCGCCGAGCTCCCGGTCGCGCTCCAGGCGAAGCTCCTGCGCGTGCTGCAAGAGAAGGAGGTCCGGCCCGTCGGCTCCGCCAAGACGCACGCGGTCGACGTCCGGATCATCGCTGCCACCAACCGGGACCTCGACGCCGCGGTCGCGAGCGGGCGCTTCCGGCAGGACCTCTACTATCGGATCAACGTCGTGCGCATCGTCGTGCCGCCGCTCCGGGCGCGCAAGGACGAGATCCCGGCGCTGGTGACCCACTTCCTCCGGCGCTTCAACGAGCGCTTCCACCGTGACGTCAAGGGGCTGGCGCCCGACGCCAAGGCGGCCCTGATGGCGTACGACTTCCCCGGCAACGTTCGAGAGCTCGAGAACCTCATCGAGCGCGCGTACGCACTCGGCGCCCGCGAGGAGATCATGCGCGAGAACCTCCCGGCGCTCGCCGGGGCGCCCGTGCCCGCCGCCGCGACGCCAGGCCAGGAGGTGCCCACGCTCGAGGAGGCCGAGCGTGAGCTGATCCGCCGAGCGCTCGGCCGTTACGGACACGACAAAGAAAAGACCGCGCGGGCGCTCGGCCTCACCGTCCGGACGCTCTACCGTCGCATCAAGAAGTTCGAGCTGACGTAGTCCCCTTCCCCGCCCCGGCGTGGCGCGCTACTTCTTGCCGGCGTCGTAGACCTCGCCGAAGAGCACCCAGCGCTCGCCGTCGAACTTCGCGAGCTGCTCCTGCTCGATCGGGTAGAAGTCCGTCGGGCTCGTGTTGACCTTGATGCCCGGCAGGAGGAGCGGCAGCGCGAGGTCCTTGATGCTGGCCGCCTGTCGCATGATGTTCTCGCGCGAGAGATCCTTGCCGCACTGCTTCAGCACGTGGACCAACCCCTGCGCGACCGTGTACGCGTACACGTTGAACGCGTCTTTGGTGTTGCCGTCCGGGTAGTACTTCTGCATGAAGACCAGCCAGTCCTTCATGCCCGCGTCGTTCCGCCACTGCGGATCGGTCGGGTCCTTGAGATAGAGGGCGGTGATCAGATCCTTCGAGGCCTCGAGCCCCGCGGGCCTCAGCACGACGTCCACCGAGGCCGAGACGTTGTTGAGCAGGTGGAGCGGCTTCCAGCCGATGTCGTGCGCCTTCTTGATCGCCTGGACCGCGAACTTCGGGATCGTCACGTTGTAGAAGACGTTCGCGCCGCTGTTCTTCAGATTCACGATCTGCGAGTCGATCGTCGGGTCCGTCACCTCGTAGGACTGCTCCAGCGCGATGAGCTTCTTGGCGGCCTCTCCGAGGCCGTCCTTGATCCCCTTGACGTAGTCCTTCCCGTAATCGTCGTTCTGGTAGAGGATCCCGATCTTCGCGTTCGGGACGTTCCGGAGGACGTACTGCGCGTAGATGTGCCCCTCGGTCTGGTAGGTCGGCTGCCAGCCCATCGTCCACGGGAAGTGCTGCGGGTCGCCCCACTTCGTGGCGCCCGTCGCGACGAAGAGGTGCGGCACCTTCGCCTGGTTCAGGTACTTGTGGATCGCGCTGTTCGTCGGCGTTCCGAGGGTCTGGAAGACGAACGCGACCTGGTCCTGCTCGACGAGCCGCCGCACCATCTCCACGGTCTTCGGCGGGCTGTAGCCGTCGTCGAGCGTGACGAAATCGATCTTCCGGCCGTTGACCCCGCCCTCGGCGTTCACCTTGGTGAAGTAGGCGGCGAGGGCCTTGCCGATCGTGCCGTACGCGGACGCCGGCCCGCTGTAGGGGTTCGTGTTGCCGATCTTGACCTCGGTGGGGGTGACCCCCGGGGACTGCGCGGCGGCCGGGCCCGCGACGAGCAGCGGTCCGAGCGCGCCGATGAGAGCGAGTGCGACGAGGCTCGAGCGCTTCATGGTGCCCTCCTGTCAACGCGTTGAGTGCACTCCATCTGGGAAACCGTCAGCCCGTCCGGCCCGTTCCGCCGACGCGGGCGAGTCGGGTCCAGGCCAGCCGCAGCGATCCCGCGATGCCCCGCGGCATCACGTACATGAAGACGATCAGAAAGATGCCATAGATGGCCCAGGGCGCGGCCTTCGAAATCTCCTGAGCCCAGTTCGGCACGAACTGGATGAAGAGCGCCCCGAAGATCGCGCCCGAGATCGACGCGAGCCCGCCGATGACGATGCCGACGAGAAACGTGATCGACAGGAACACGTTGAAGGCGTCGGGCGCGACGAACGCGATGGCGAGCGCGGAGAGCGCCCCCGCCACGCCCGTGTACGCCGCGCTGACGCCGAAGGTGAGCGACTTGTAGAGGGCGCCGTTCACGCCCATCGCCTGCGCGGCGATCGGGTTGTCGCGGATCGCGACGATCGCCCGCCCCGTCCGACCGCGCAGGAGATTCGCCCCGAGCACGAACAGCACGACGACCACGCCGAGCGTGACGAAGTAGAGCCACTGGTCCGGGGAGAGCCCGAGGCCGCGCGGCGGATCGGGCTTCGACAGCACGATCCCCTGCGAGCCGCCGGTCCAGTGCTCGAAATATTTCAGGATTTGCGGCACGGCGAGGGCGAGCGCAAAGGTCGCGAGCGCGAGATAGAGCCCCTCGAGTCGGAGCGCCGGGATGCCGAAGAGGAAGCCGACGGCGAGGCACAGGAGGCCGGCGACGGGGATCGTCCAGCCGTACGCCACGTTCCACTTGTCGATCATGATCGCGGTCGTGTACGCGCCGAGCGCGTAGAAGGCGCCGTGGCCGAGCGAGATCTGGCCGTTGTAGCCGGTGAGGATGTTGAGGCCGAGGAGCGCGATGGCGTAGATGCCGACTTGCGTGAACTGGAACAGGCGGAAGTTGCTCAGCAGGAACGGCAGCGCGCACGCGATCGCGATCGTCGCAGGCGCGATCGCCCGTCGCCACCCCTGCGCGCGGCTCATACGCGGTGGACCGTGGCCCGGCCGAACAGCCCGCTCGGCCGCACGAGCAGGACGATCAGGATCATCGCGAGCGCAACCGTGAGTTTCAGCTCGGTACCGATGAAGCGCACGTACGTCCCGACGAGGTTCTCGACGACGCCGACGATGAGTCCGCCGAGCACCGCGCCGCCCGGGCTCGTGAAGCCACCCAGCGTGGCGGAGGCGAAGGCGTAGATCAGGATGCCACTCATCATGTTCGGGTCGAGGAAGACGATCGGCGCGATCATCATTCCGGCGACGGCGCCGACGAGCGCCGCGAACCCCCACCCGAGCGCGAGCATCCAGCCGACCCGGATGCCGCAGAGCCGGCTCGACACGGGGTTCTGCGCGGCGGCGCGCATCGCGAGGCCGAGCGTCGTGTAACGGAAGAAGACGTAGAGGAAGAGGAGCACGAGCAGCGTCACACCGAGTGCCCCGAGATCGTGGGCGCCGAAGAAGACGTCGCCGATCTTGAACGGCTTCTCGGGAAACGGGCTGGGGAACGGCTTCTGGATGTAGGAGTACAGCCAGCCGGCGACGCTGTTGAAGATCACCAGGAGCCCGATGCAGACGATGACGACCGTGAGGACCGGCGCGTTCTCGACGGGCCGGATCACGACGCGCTCGATCAGGAGCCCGCCCACGAAGGCGACCGCGAGCGTGGCGAAGAACGCCGCCCAGTAGGGCACGCCCGCATTCAGCATCGACCAGGCCAGGTAGGTGCTGAACATCGCCATCTCGCCCTGCGCGAAGTTCACCACGTCGGTCGCCTGATAGATCATCACCAGCGCCAGGGCCACGCTCCCGTAGATGCCGCCCGTCGCCAGCCCCGAGACCACCTGCTGGACGAAGATCTCCATCCACTCAGTATCCGAGGTACGACCGTCTGATGGCGTCGTCCCGGCGGAGCTCGGCGGACGGGCCCGACACGACAACGCGGCCCGTTTCGAGGAGGTAGGCATGATCGGCGAGGTCGAGCGCCGTCGCGACGTTCTGCTCGACGAGCAGCACGCCCACGCGCTCGTCGCGGTTGATGGCGCGCACGATGCGGAAGATCTCGCGGGCGACGAGCGGCGCCAACCCGAGCGAGGGCTCGTCGAGGAGCAGCAGGCGTGGCCGCAGCATGAGCGCCCGCCCGACCGCGAGCATCTGCTGCTCGCCCCCGGAGAGGCTCCCCGCGATCTGGCGCCGCCGCTCGCCCAGCACCGGAAAATGGTCGTAGATCCGCGCGAGGTCCCGCGCGAGCGCGCCGGGCTCGCGCCGCGCGTACGCGCCGAGCCGGAGATTCTCCTCCACCGAGAGCTGCACAAACGTCCCGCGCCCCTCCGGCACGTGCGCGATTCCCAGGCGGACGATGTCCTCGGTCGCCCGGCCGTCGATGCGCTGCCCGTCGAAGCGGACGTCACCGGTCGCGCGGACCATGCCGCACACGGCGCGGAGCGTCGTCGTCTTGCCGGCCCCGTTGGCGCCGAGGATCGTCGTGATCCCGCCGTCCTCGACGGCGAACCGGATCCCGTGAAGGACCTTGGTCCAGCCGTACCGGGCCTCGAGACCCTCGACCTCCAGGAGCGCCATCAGCGGGCCCCGGCGTCGACGCGGAGGTCGGTGCCGAGATAGGCGCGGATGACGTCGGGGTTCTTCTGGACGTCCACGGGCGGGCCCTCGGCGATCTTGCGCCCGAAGTCGAGCACGACCACCTTGTCCGAGACCTGCATGACGAGCCCCATGTGGTGCTCGACGAGCAGGACCGTCACGCCGCGGGAGTCTCGGATCGTGCGGAGGAGCTTCGCGAGCGTGGCCACCTCCTCGTGGTTCAGGCCGCTCGCGGGCTCGTCCACGAGGAGGAGCCGGGGGCTCGACGCCAGCGCCCGCGCGAGCTCGACGCGTTTGAGCGTGCCGAAGGGCAGCCCGGCAGCGGGATGGTCGGCGAGCGCGCCGAGGTCGAGGAAGCGGAGGAGCTCCGTCGCGCGCGCGTGGATCGTCGCTTCCTCGCGGCTGACCCACGGGAGCCTGAGCGCATTCGACAAGACGTCGCTGCGCGTGCGGCCGTGGACGCCGACCATGACGTTCTGGAGCACGGTCAGCGTCGGGAAGAGGGCGAGGTTCTGGAACGTCCGCCCGATGCCGAGCTCCGCGATCCGATGGGCCGGCAGCCCGAGGATCGGACGGCCGTCGAAGCGGACATCACCCTCGTCGGGCGGGGAGAGGCGGCTCAGGCAGTTGAAGAGCGTCGTCTTGCCGGCGCCGTTCGGGCCGATGAGGCCGACGATCTGCCCCGCGTCCACGTCGAAGGAGACGGAGTCGAGCGCGAGGATGCCGCCGAAGCGGACGGTGAGGTCACGAACGGTCAGGATTGGCATCGGGAGATTCGTAGTGTATACGGAACGCGAACGCGGAAGACAAAGAAACCGCGACCACCGTGCCTTCCGGAATTAGAAGAAGTCGCCGTCCCCCATCGTGAAATAGAAGTCCTCGATCCCGATCCGGCGGCCACGGCTGGACGCCAGGTGGTCCACGCTCGCGCGGTCGAGCACGATGGCCTCTCGCGTCAGCCACGCGAGCGATCCAACGCCGCGGAGCGCTCGCCGGAACGGGTGGCCCTGCGAGGCCTTGAAGTAGACTGCGATCGCGCCACTCTGGCGCGCCCAGCGGGTCACGAGAGCGAGCGTCCGCTCGGCCAGCCGCGGGTCCGGCGAGAGGAAGAGGTCGACCACGTGCGCGATCCGGTCGACCAATCTGAACGCCACGTACCCCTGGGGCTGACCCCATCGCTCGACGAGCGCGACGTGGTAGGTCCGGGTGGGCGAGCCGAAGTATCGCCAGTTGAGGAATTCCCGGCGACGCAGCGTGAAGCTCGCCACTCGGCTCGCGAGCGCAGCATGGATGCCATCGAAATCCGAATCGAAGCGGTCGATCGGAACCAGACCGAGCCCGCGGGCTTCGAGAGGCGCCCGCGAGATCGCGGGCTGCGGCTGCCGGACGGCTCCATGACCGTCGAGTCGCCAGCGGAGGTACGGCAGCCAGGACAGGATCCGCACCTGAACCTCGCAGACGCCGGCCTCCGCCAGCGACGGTGTTCTCCGATACACGGAGAGCGAGTGCTCGTTGGGAAACGAGAAGAGAGCGAAATCCTCCTTCTCACCGAGTACGCACACGCTGTCGACGAGCCGCCCGAAGATCCCCCGGTTCCGATGCTCCGGGGCGACGACCGCATCGGTGAACTGGTATGCCTGCTTCTCCTTCCCGTCCCAGAAGAACCGCCTGGCGATCGCCGGCCGCATCCCGACGAGGCGGCCGTCCTGGTCGAAGGCGCCCAGGATGATCCCCTCGCCGTAGGGGTTCCGCCGGTACAGCCACTCAGCCTCCACCAGCGGGCGAGACGCCCGGTGGCATCGGTTGTAGAGATCGTTTGCCTGGGGTAGCTCGGCCATGTCGAGGCGCCGGACCGAGTAATGGGCGCTCGCCACCGTCCGGGCCGCTGGAGACACGAGGGGCGTCGTCATTTCCGTGCGATGTATCATTTCCGTGCGATGTAGATGACGACCCACGGACCGACGAGCGGCAGCCCCTTACGGCGCCGCGTGTGGAGCACGTCGACGACCTCCAGGCCATTGGTCTCGAGCATCACCCTCGCCGCCCGCGTGGTGTACCGGTTCTGGATCGGCTGCCGGACGAGGGCGGCCGGGCGAGGGCGCTCGATCAGCCTGGTCTGAAGCCAGCGGGCCAGCGCGCGCAGTCGCAACTCGGGGAAGAGGTACGCCGAGATCTTGTCCTCGAGCCGCTCCCAGAGCGTCAGCTCGACGTGCGTCAGCACGATGCAGTGACCGCCCGGCCTGAGGACGCGGCGCGTCTCCCGCAGCGCCTCGCCGATGTCGAAGAAGTGCTCCATCACGCCGACGCTCGCGACGAGATCGAAGCTCTCGTCCGGGAAGGGCAATCGCTCGCCCAGCGCGACACTGAAGCGCGCCGCCGTCCGCGCGCGGGCCGCACGGAGCGCCTCGACGGAGAGATCGGTCGCGAACCTCTCTTCCGCCCTCACCGCGGTGAGCAGGAAGCCCTCGCCGCATCCGATCTCGAGAAAGCGGCCGGACGGGAAACGGGTGAGGAGGGTGGCGAAGTACGCGATGAGCTCGCGCGTCCGTCCCTGGTTTTCCCACACGCCCTGCTGGCGACGGTAGATCTCGTCGTACACGGCGGCGGTCGCCTGCACCGCCTCGAATCTCGGGTCACCCGACAAGAGGATGGGGAAGCCGTCGACTTGCCGATACTCACGGTCGCACGCGACGCAGCGGAGGTCCGCAAGCGGAGCCTTGCAGTCGGGGCAGACGAAGTCGTCGAGCGTGCCTTTTGGAACGGGCGCGCGCTCGCCAGCAGTCGATCGCATCAACACCCCTTTTTCACCGCGTACGCCCGGGCCTGTCCCGAGGGCTATCCCTTACGCACGTTAAGCGGAAGCCCGAGCGCTGCCATCGGGCGATCTTTGGATTTGCCACGGGGCAAATCCCTGAGGAAGACTGGGGTGGATCCCTGAGACTGGCCGAGGAAGGGCTACGACCGCTTCTTGTTCTTGCGCGGGCGGCCGTGCGCGCTGAGCCCCCGCTCCCAGAGGTACTCTTTCTCGCCCATACGCTTGCCGACCCAGCGGCCGAGGACGAAGAACGCATCGCTTAGGCGATTGACGTACCGGAGCGCCCATTCGTTGACCGGCTCGACGCGTGTCAGCCGGAGGACCTCGCGTTCCCCGCGGCGAGCGACGGTGCGCGCCTGGTGGAGGAAGGCGTTGATGCGGCCGCCGCCGGGTAGCGTGAACGACTTGAGCGGCTCGAGGTCCTTCTGGCAGTGGTCCATGAGGCGCTCGAGCGCCGTGACCTGCGCCTCGCCCACCTTGAACATCCCCTCGTACTCCGCCTCCGGCGGCGTGGCGAGCTCGCTGCCGAGGTCGAACAGCTCGTTCTGGATTCTCCGCAGCACCTCGTCGAGCCAGCGGTGGTGCTCGCCCTCGGCCAGACGCTCCGCGTTGAACGTGCGGACGAGGCCGACGATCGCGTTCAGCTCGTCGATCGTCCCGTAGGCGACGATCCGCGGCGAGTCCTTGGGCACGCGCTTGCCGCCCACCAGCCCTGTCTCGCCGTGGTCGCCGAGGCGCGTGTAGACGCGCGTGATGCTGATCGTCATGGCTGACCTCCGCTGCGGTATTCTACTCGACGTGAAGACCCGAGCGCGCGCGGTGCTCGCCACCGCGTCCGGTACTCACTTCGTCCACGACGGCTTCTCCGACATCCTCTACGTGCTCCTGCCGATCTGGGCCCAGGAGTTCCGCCTCAGCCTCGCCCAGGTCGGCCTGATCCGCACGGCGTACACGGCGGCGATGGCCTCGTTCCAGATCCCGGCAGGGCTCCTCGCCGAGCGCTGGGGGGAGCGGCGGCTGCTCGCGGCGGGGACGGCGCTGACGGCGTGCGGGTTCATCACGATCGGTGCGTGGGCGGGCGGCTTCGCCTCTCTGCTCGGGCTCCTCCTGATCGCCGGGCTCGGGTCAGGCGTCCAGCACCCGCTCTCGTCTGCGCTCGTCTCGAAGGCGTACGAGACCGGGGCGCGGCGGGCCGCGCTCGGAACCTACAATTTCTCCGGCGACCTCGGCAAGGTCGCCGTGCCCGCGGCCGTCGCGTTCGCCGCGACGATCGTCGGCTGGCGCGCCGCCGCCGCCGGCTACGGCGTCCTCGGGCTCGCCGCGACGCTCGCCATCGTGCTCCTCCTGACACGGCTCGCCACGGGCGGGGCGTCGGCCACCGCGGCACGCGCGCCCGGGTACGAGGGCAACGGCTGGGGAATCCGGGACACGCGCGGCTTCCAGGCCCTGTCCGCGATCGGCATGATCGACAACGCGACCCGCACGGGTCTCCTGACGTTCCTGCCCTTCGCGCTCATCGCCAAAGGCTCGACGGTCGCGGGCGTTGGATCGGCGCTCGCGCTCCTGTTCGCCGGCGGCGCCATCGGCAAGTTCGTCTGTGGGCTCGTCGCGGAGAAGGTCGGTGTGATCCGCACGGTGGTCCTGACGGAGACGGCGACCGCCGGTGGCATCGCCCTGGTCGTCCTCGTGCCACTCCCCGTCGCCCTCGCCATCCTGCTCCCGCTCGGGATCGCGCTCAACGGGACGTCGTCGGTGCTCTACGCGACCGTCGCGGATCTCGTCACCGTGGACCGGCGCTCGCGCGCCTACGGGCTCTACTACACGCTGTCGGTCGGCGCCTCGTCCTCCGCGCCGACCGTCTACGGGCTCCTCGGCGACGCGGTCGGCGTGGGAACGACACTCATGATCGTCGCACTGGTCGTGCTGGTGACGATCCCGCTCTGTTTGGCCCTCCGCGCCTCGATCGCCGAGCCCGCGCGCGCCTAGTCAAGGGAGATCGAGCTCCATGAAGAGCGCGCCCGCGACGGGGTTCACGGTGTACGGCGCGATCTCGACGAAGCCGAGCGCACGGTAGAGCGCGATCGCCTCTGTCATGGACGGGAGCGTGTCGAGCCGCATGCGCGTGTAGCCGATCGCCCGCGCCTCGGCGATGACCGCCTCCGCGAGCCGGCGGCCCGCCCGGCGTCCACGAAACGCGGGGCGTACGTAGAGGCGCTTCATCTCGCACACGGCGTCGGCGAGGGGGCGCAGCGCCACGCAGCCGGCGGGCGCGTCGCCGTCCCACTCAGGCTCGCCTCGGCCGTCGGGCGCCCTGCGGCTTCGCACTTCCACCTCAGGCTCGCCTCGGCAGTCGGGCGCCCTGCGGCTTCGCACTTCCACCGCGACCAGGAGCCGCCCGCGCGGCGGCGCGTAGGCGCCGGGCAGCCCCGCCAGCTCCTGCTCGAACCCCTGGAAGCACAAGTCGATCCCGAGGGAGCGCTCGTACTCGCGGAAGAGCGTCCGCGCCGCGGCGACCTGCTCGGGGGTGAGCGCCTGGACGATCGTCATGTGCCGACCAATGATACCGGACGCGCTACGTCAGGTAGAAGGGGCGCGCCGCCTCGCGCCGGTAGGGATAGCGCGCGATCACGTCGGGATCGGGATCGGCGCCGAGCCCCGGGCGGTCCGGCACGGCGACGGCGCCGCCGCGAGCCTTGATCGGCTCGGCGAGGATCGACGCCGCGAGCTCGCCGGGCGGGAACTCGACGTAGGGGACACCGGGCGTGGAGGCGACGACGTGGAGCGTCGCCGCGAGCCCCGGGCCGTAGTAGTACGAGTGCGGCACGAACGTCACGCCGGTCACGGCCGCGAGCGTCGCGATCTTCTTCATCTCGAGGATCCCGCCGACTTTCGTCACGCTGGGCTGCACGATGTCCGCGGCCGCCGCGTCGATGATCGCCCGGATCCCGAAGGCCGTCGCCTCGTTCTCGCCGCACGCCAACGGGATGCGGATCGCGGAGCGGACGCGGGCAAGCCCGTCGTAGTCTTCGGGGGGCCAGACCGGCTCCTCGAGCCAGCGGAGGTCGAATCGCTCGAGCGCTCGGCCGATGCGGATCGCCTCCTCGACCGTCCACGGGCAGTTCGTGTCGAGCATCAGCTCGATCCCGTCGCCGGCGACCTCCCGCGCCCCGGCCACGGACTCGACGTCGACCTGGTGGAGCTTGATCGCGGTGTAGCCGAGGCCGACCACCGCCGACACGGCCTGCCGGACGTGGGCCGGCGTCTGGTACCTGAGGAGGCTCGCGTAGACGCGCAGGCGCGACGTCGCGAGCCCGCCCAGGAGCTGGTAGACGGGCACACCGCGCGCCTTGCCGCTGAGATCCCACAGCGCCAGCTCGACGCCGCTCACCGCCATCATCGCGAGCCCGCGCCGCCCCCAGATCATGAGCGCCCGGTGCATGCGGTCCACGAGCTCGGCGATCTGCGTCGGGTCCTGGCCGAGCACGATCGGGGCGAGCGCCTCCTCGACGACGCTCGCGACCGCGAGGGTCGCGCCGTAGGCGAAGCACTCACCCCACCCCGTGAGGCCCTCGTCGGTGGTGAGGCGCACCAGGATCTGCCTGGCCGTCGCCCCCGTCCAGGGCGACGGCGGCGCGCTCTCGCGCAGCGGGACGGCGAGCGGAATCGCCTCGACGCCGGTGATCTTCACGCGAGGTCTCCGAGCCCGAGCTCGTCCCAGCGGGCCCGCACCCGCGCCTCGTCCTCGGGAGCCGGGCGCACGGTTGGCGGGAAGCGCTCCCCGCCCCACTCCGGGCGGCGCTCGAACCTCCACGACCGGGTCGCGTCGATGAGCACGCGGTTCCAGAGCCCGGTGCCGAGCTGCGCCACGTTCCGATCCTCGAGGGGCGTGCTCGGATCGATCGGCGAGCCGAAGCTGCCCGGGAAGACGACGAGGCCGTCCGCCCCCGCGTTCACGCGGTGCGCGAAGGCCCAGTCCACCTGCTCGTACGACGACGGGTCGATGTCCTCCTCGACGACCGTCACGTGCTTGTAGCGGAACTGGGCCGCGCTCGAGCCCCAGAGGGCGGCGGCGATCTGCTTGGGCTGGCCCTGGTAGGCTTTCGTGATCTGGACGACGATGTTCACGCCGTTGGTGATCGGCGGGACGAAGACGTCGCGGACGCCCGGGATGCCGGCGGCGGTCAGGATGTTCCACGCGATGGCGGCGCGCTGGACCGAGGACATCACGCTGTTCTCGCTGTACGAGCCCGGCAGCGTGCCCTCAAGCGTGCCGCGGAAGATCGGGTCGCGGCGGTGCGTCAGGCAGGTGATGCGCATCGCCGGCCGTGGCGTGGGAACGTCGGAGACGTACCCGGTGAACTCGCCGAAGGGCCCCTCGGTCTCGTACGTCGCCGGATCGTCCGTGATGACTCCTTCGATCACGATCTCGGCGCTCGCGGGAACCTCCAGGTCGACGGTCTCGCAGGGGACCAGCTCCGCCGGCTCCCCGCGATAGGCGCCCATCACGTCCCACTCCGAGACACCCACCGGGATCGGCGAGCCCGCGAGGAAGGGCATGATCGGGTCCCAGCCGATCACGCACGCGACCTCCATCGGCGCGCCGCGGGCCGTGTACTTCAGGAAGTGCTGGCCCCAGTGCTGGCCCCCCTTGACCAGGAGGAACGGCGTCGTGTTCTTCGTGCCGATCATGCCGCGATAGATCCCGACGTTCATGACGCGCGTGTCGGGATCGCGCGTGACGATCGCGGAGAAGGTGTGGATGTACCGGCCGCCCTCGAGGTAGTGCCACTTCGGGACGGGGAACTCCGTCTGGTCGACGTCCCGGCCGCGGACGACCACCTCCTTGACGGGGCCGGTCGCCACGCGCCGCGGCGGGATCGTCTCGCGGTTCTTCGTCATCACGTGCGCGACGAGCGCCGCGTTCGACGTGTCCGGCGGGAAGCCGAGAGCCCGCGCGAGCCGAGCGCGGCTGCCGAGCCCGCTCGTGAACAGCTTCGTGCAGCGCCCCTGCGTGTAGCCCGTGATGTTCTCGAAGAGGAGCGCGGGGCCCTTCGTCTCGAGGACGCGCCGGGTGATGGCCCCGAGCTCGCGGTCCCAGTCCACCTGGGCCGTGATCCGGCGCAGCTCGCCTTCCTTCTCGAGACGCGCGATCCACCCGCGCAGGTCCATGAAGCTCACGGGACCTCCTCCACGCCGGCGCGTGCCGCCGCGCGTTGCGAGACGTAGACGGTGAGGAAGCATGCTACACCCAGGACGTCGCTCAGCGCGCCGGGGAAGATGAGAAGCAGCGCGCCGCCGAGGAGCAGGGCGCGCTCCCAACGGCGCGTCGGCCCGCGCAGGTAGCCGATCAGCCCGGCCCCGAGCATGACGATGCCGAGCGCCGCCGCCGCGGTCCTGAGCGCGACGTGCGTGGGGCTGGCGCCGAGCATCATGAGGGCGGGATCGTAGGCGAAGCTGAAGGGGATGATGAATCCGGACAGCGCGAGGGTCATCGCGGTCCACTGGGTCTTCCAGACGTCGGCCCCGGCGATCGACGAGGTCGCATAGGTCGAGATCGCCGTCGGGGGCGTCAGGTCGGCGAGGATGCCGAAGTAGAAGACGAACATGTGGGCGACGAGCTTCGGCACGCCCAGCTGGATCAGCGCGGGCGCCGCCATGATCGAGGTGATGATGTAGGTGGCCGAGGTCGGGAGGCCCGTGCCCAGGATGAGCGCGGCGAACATCGTCAGGACCAGCGTCGCGAACATGCTCCCCTGCGCCATCCCAACGATGCCGCCCGCGAGCTTGAGCCCGAGCCCCGTGGTCGAGACGACGCCGACGACGATGCCGACCGTGGCGCAGGCGAGCGCGACCGGGAGCGCGCTCCCCGCGCTGCCGACGAGGACGTCGACGGCCTGGCGCCAGCCGATCCGCGTGTCGGGCCGCACCTGGCTCGCCACGACGGCCGCGACGAGCGCCCAGAAGCCCGCGAAGAGCGGCGAGCGGCCGCCGACGAGGAACCAGACCAGGAGCGCCGGGCCGAGGAGGAGGTGCGCGTTGCGCCTCAGTACCACGAGCAGGTTCGGCAGCCCGGAGCGCTCCAGCACCGGCAGCCCCTGGCGGGCGGCCTCGAAGTGCACCATGACGCCGACGGCCACGAAGTAGAGCACACCCGGGATCGCCGCCGCCAATGCGACGGTCGCGTACGGCACCCCGAGGGTCTCGGCCATGATGAACGCGGCGGCGCCCATGACGGGCGGGATGAGCTGCCCGCCCATGGACGCCGTCGCCTCGACGCCCGCGGCGAACGCCGGACGGTAACCGGCGCGCATCATGAGCGGGATCGTGAACGAGCCCGTCGTGACGGCGTTGGCGATCGCGCTGCCGTTGATCGTGCCGAAGAGCCCGCTCGAGATCACCGCGACCTTCCCTGCGCCCCCACGGGTGTGCCCGGCGACGGCGAGCGCCGCGTCGGTGAAGAACCGCAGGAGGCCGCCGTGGGACATCACCCCACCGAAGACGACGAAGAGGTACACGAACGTCGCCGAGACGAGCGTCGGAACGCCGAAGACTCCGCCCGTCGTGAACATCTGCCCGTCCACGAGCTGCATGAAGCCCTCGCCGCCGTGCGAGAGAAAGCCCGGGAGCCAGGGCCCGGCGAACGCGTAGCCGACGAACGCGAGGGCCAGGCCCGGCAGCGCGGGGCCGATCTGGCGGCGCGACGCCTCGAGGAGGAGGAGGGCGAACAGCACGCCCACGGCGAGGTCGGCCCGCGGGAGGTCGTCCACCATCGCCATGCGGGAGGCGAGGCGCGGGTTGTGGACGACGTAGTGCGCGGCGCAGCCGAGCGCGAGCAGCGCGGCGAGGGCGTCGGGCCAGCGACGCCGCGGCACCGCCGCCGCGGCCTGCGCCGCCGACGCCGGGGTAGGCTCGGCCAGAAACGCGAGCGCGACGGCACACCCGACGTGGATGGGAAGCTGGATCAGGAGGTCATAGAGCCCTGCCTGGGCCGTATAGAGCTGGAAGACCGTCCAGCCCGCCGCCAGCCCGACACGGGCGGCCTTCACCTACCGCATCCACCCTTTCTCGCGATACGCGCGTTCGGCGCCGAGGTGGAGGGGGATCCCCACCTTCTCCGGCCGCCACGCGGTCGCCGGGTCGAACTCGGCGAGCCCGGCGTGCCCGCGCACCAGCGCGTCTTTGTTCTCGAGGACCGCCCTCGTGATCGCGTAAGCGATCGGCTCGGGCAGGTCGCGGTTGGTGATGAGCACCGTGGGAAAGCCGACCGTTCGCACGGGCTCCGTCTGTCCCTTGAACGTGCCCGCCGGCATCGCGGCCGGCACGTAGCCGAGGGGCACGAGCGCCTGGATCGTCTCGGCGTCGAGACCGAGGAACGCCACCTCCACGGCGTTGGCGATCTCGGTGATCGACGGGTGCTTCGGCGTCACCACGGCGAAGAGCACGTCGGCGCGGCCGTCCCTGAAGGCGTCGACGATGACGGTGTAGCCCGCGTGCTGCATCGAGCCGCCCCAGCTCTTGAGGTCCGCGTAGCTCATGTCGGCCGACCGCAGCAACTGGCGCGCCGAGAACTCGCCGAGCGAGCCGACGGGCTGGGACGTGGCCCGGACGGCGAGCCGTCGCTCCTTGATGTCCCGCACGGAGCCGATGCCGAGCTTCTTGGCGGCGACCGCGACCATGTAGTAGGTGTCGAGACCGCCGACGAGGGCACGCAGGTTGTCGAGCCGCGCGTCGTAGGCCTCCTTGCCCTCGTACGCCCAGCGGTTCGTCACGGTGAACCCGAACCCGAGCGGGGTCTCGTTCTTCGCCACCAGCCGCGGGTTGCCGACGCCGCCCGCGCGCGGCTTCACGTCGATGTTGGAGCCGGGCGGGAGGGTCTTTCGGAGGATCTCCGCCATCGTCGCGCCGTAGACGTACCAGGCGCTCCCGGTATCGAGCGTCGCGAAGGCCAGATTCACGGCCTGCTGCGCCGAGGCAGGGGCGGCACTCGCCGCGATCAGGATGAGGGCCCAGAGCACGCGTCGCATGCATTCGCCTCCCACGAGCGTTCATCGACGCCCGCGCCGTTCAGACCAGGGTGAGACGCGCGCCGCAGGTTTTCGCCGGATCGAGGGTTCCGGGCTTCGGCCCATGGAACGTGGCGGCGTACGGCGAGGCGCCGCGCGCGGCGAGCCACTCCCCGAGCGGGCCCGCACTGGACCGCGGCGCCACGAAGTCGAGCGTGTGCGACCCGACCGTGACGCGCACGCCAGCGCCGTCGAGCTCGGGCCGCTGGATGGGCTGCGCCTGCCGGCGCAAGACCTCGGCGTACCATCGGGCGACCGGGGCCACGTCCCGCACCGCCACGGTGACGGCGCCGATGCCGGTGACGCCGTTCGCGTGGGTCGTCTGACGCGGGACCCGCTCCGCGCGCGGCGTCTCGTCCTGGATCAGGAACGGCGCGACGCCGCGGTGGTCCCCGCGCGGGATCGAGAGCACCCACGCGAGCCGGTAGCCGTCGGGGCGGACGCGCGAGAGCGGCGACGGATCGTCGATCTCGACTCCGGCTTTCCGGAACGCCGCGGTGTCGCCGCGGAGGTCGTCGGTCTGCATACAGAAGTCCACGAGGCCGCCGCCCTTCTGGAGCGGCGCCCACCACTTGTGCGCCGGGTTCGTCTCGTAGAAGGCGATCAGCTCGACGTACGAGCCGTCGCCGAACGCGACAAGCGCGTTGTGGGTGCCGACCGGATGCCGGCCGCCGGGCACGACGGTGAAGCCGAGCGCCTCGTAGTTCTTCCGCGCGACCTCGAGGTCGGGAACGGCGATGACGAGGTGGTCGATGCCGCTCAGCATCTAGCGTCCTCCGAATGCCGGGAGGACCTCGCCGAGGAAGCGCTCGAGCTGCCCCGGCTGGTCCCAGGAGGAGAGGCGGAGCGCCATGTGGCCGACCCCCGCGTCGAAGTACGCCTGGAGGTCGGCGGCACACTTCCGCGGAGGGCCGGCGACCGTCCACTGCTCGACGAACTCGGGGGTGAACTTCGCGGTGTAGTAGGCGTCGAGGAAGGCCTTCGATTCCTCGAGCGCCTTCGCGCGGTCTTCGTTGACGTTGATGTTGTGGTAGAGCGCGCTCCCGAGCGTCGCGGGGTCGCGCCCCTCCTCGCGCGCCATCGCCCGGACGCGCGCGAACTCGACGCGGAACTCCGCCGGCGAGAGCTTGTTCGTCATCCAGCCGTCGGCGAAGCGGGCGACGCGGCGATAGGCGCGCTCCACCGCGGCCTGGGAGGCACTGGCGCCGCCCTTCCAGGTGAGACCCGTGGGGTTCGACGCGATCCAGACTGGGCACGGGTTCTGGACGGGCCGCGGCTCGAGCGTGACGCCGTCGAACGAGTAGAAGCGGCCGTGGTGCGACGCCGGGGTCTCGTGAAAGAGCTTCTTGAGGATGACGACGCCCTCCTCGAGGCGCGCCACGCGCTCGCTCGAGCGGACGCCCATCACCGCGTGCTCGGCCGCCTGCGCGGCGTTCGCGTCGCTCGGTCCGCCGAGACAGACCACGAGCCAGGCGCGCCCGCTGGACAGCACGTCGAGGCTCGCCCACTGCTGGCCGAAGAGCACGGGGTGGCGGTGGACGAACGTCGCGAGGCAGCCGACTCCGAGTCGCACCCGCGCGGTGACGCCGGCGAGGGCCGAGAGGAGCGTGACGGACTCCAGGCGCGGCTTGGCGAGGAGACTATCGCCCACCCAGACGGCGTCGAACACGTGGGCGCGCTCCGCGTCGACCGCGAGGTCCAGGAGCTGACGCGCCTTGAGCGCGCCGAGCACGACGGCGCGGTTGGCCAGGATCAGCCCGAACGAGTGCGCCACGGCCTATCTCCCCGTGTACTTCGGCGGTCGCTTCTCGAGGAACGAGGTCACGCCCTCGGCGTAGTCGTGCGTGGACCGGAGCCACGCGTACGCCTTGCGCTCCAGCTCGAGCGCCGTCTCGAGCGGCGCCTCGGCCCCGCGGTTCAGAACCATCTTCAGCGTGCGCAGCGCGAGCGGCGCCCGCTCGGCCAGCTCGGCCGCGAGCGCCCCGACGGCTTCGTCCAGCGTGTCGTCGGGCACGGCCTGGGTGATGAGCCCCCACGTCTCCGCCTCGGCGGCCGAGACGCGCCGGCCCGTCATCATGAAGAGCTTCGCCCGCGTCATCCCCACGAGTCGCAGCGCGCGCTGCGTGCCGCCGCTCCCCGGGATCATGCCGAGCCGCACCTCGGGAAACGCAAACTCGGACCGGAGCGTGGCGATCCGAAAATCGCACGCGACCGCCAGCTCGAGACCGGCCCCCATCGTATACCCGTCGATGGCCGCGATCACCGGCTTCCGGCAGCGCTCTGCCGAGGTCAGCGTGTCCCCCCACAGCTCGAGGTCGGCCGGGGCCAGCGTGAGGAACTCGGAGACGTCCCCGCCCGCGCTGAAGGCGCGCCCGCCCGCGCCGCGGACGACGACGACGCGCACCGCCGCATCGGCGTCGAGGCCCCCGAAGATCAGGGGGAACTCGTTGCGCATCGCCACCGTCATCGTGTTCATCTTCGGCTGGCGGTCGATCCAGATCGTCGCCACCGCGCCCGCCCGCTCCACCCTCAGGAACTCGCTCATGGATGTACCTCCGTGTACTGGCCCTCCCGGAGCAGCCGGCGCAGGATCTTGCCCGACGCGGTCTTTGGAATCGCCGCGACGAAGACGAAGCGCCGCGGCCGCTTGAAGCTCGCGAGGTCCCGGCGCTCCCGGCAGAAGCGGTCGAGCTCCTCGGCGGTCACGCCGGCGCCCGGCACGACGAAGGCGGTGACGCGCTCGCCCCACCGCTCATCGACCTCTCCGACGACCGCCACGTCCTTGACGTGCGGATGGCGCGCAAGGATCTCCTCGACCTCCACCGGGTGGATGTTCTCGCCACCGCTGATGATCATGTCGTCGACGCGCCCGGCGACGTAGAGGTCGCCGTCCCCGTCCACGTATCCCATGTCGCCCGTGAAGTACCAGCCGTCGCGGAGCGCCTTCGCGTCGGCGTCGGGGCGGTTCCAGTAGCCCGCGAAGGCCTCGTCGGACGTGAGGCGCGCGATGACCTCGCCCTTCGTGCCCGGGGGGACGGCCTCGTCGGGACCCACCCGACGCTCGGCGCTCGCGACGACGACCCGCAGCTCGCCGTGGAGCCCCGCGCGGCCCGCGCAGCCGGGCTTGCGCCTCACGTCGGGAGCGACCGAGAACGTGTAGACCTCGGTCGAGCCGTAGTGATTGACGAAGACGTCCGGTCGGAACGCCTTCGCGCATTCCTCGATGAGTGGCTCGAGCATCGGCGCGCCGGCGTACGCGAGCTTCCGGACCGAGGCGACGTCCGTCTGGGCGAGCTCCGGCGCGTGCACGAGATCCCAGTAGAGCGTCGGGATCAGGTAGAGCGCCGTGAGCCGCTCGGCCGCGATGAGGCGCAGCGCGCCGGCTACCGACCACTCGGGCTGGCACACGAAGCAGCCGTTCACGGCAGCCATGCTCGTGAGGGAGTGGATCCCCATCGTGTGGTAGAGGGGCATGACCCCGAGCGTGCGCTCGCTCCAGGTGTAGCCGCACTGGATCACGTGCGCCACGGCGCCGGCGTAGTGATTCTTGTGCGTGCGCGGGACGCCCTTCGGCCGTCCCGTGGTGCCGGACGTATACAGGATCAGCGAGAGATCGCCCTCGGAGACATCGGGGGCGCAGGGGATCGAGCCCCCTTCGCCCCCGATCTCGTCGAAGGCAATCGACCTCGCGGGAGCCTTGGCGCCGACGTACACGAGGCGAACGGCGGACCCGCGCACCGCTGCGGTCACGGCGGGGGCGGTGGCGTCCTCGAAGAGCGCGAGCTTCGCGCCCGAGTCCTCGAGCACGTACGTCATCTCGGCAGGCGCGAAGCGAAAATTGACGGGCGTCGGCACGGCCCCGAGCGTCTGGAGGGCCCAGAACGCCACGACGTGCTCGAGCCGGTTCCTGAGGGCGATCAGCACCCGGTCGCGCTTGCCGACACCCAGCTGCCCGAAACTGTGCGCCGCGTTCGCGGCGCGCGCGGCGAGCGCGGCGTACGAGAGCCGGCGAGCGCCGTCCACCACGGCCACGGCCTCGGGGCGCCGGAGCGCGGCGCGGGTGAGGAGCTCCCCGAGGGTCACGGGACCAGCAGCACCTTGCCCTTGTTCTTCCGGTCGAGGACGTACTGCACGGCGGCGCGCGCGTCCTTGAGGGGGAACGCGCGGTCGATCACCGGCTTGAGACGGCCCGCCGTCACGTAGTCGAGGATCGTGCGGAGCTCGAGGATCGATCCGAGGTTGGTCCCGACGACCCGGAGGTTCTTCGAGTAGACGTGACGCAGGTCCAGGCGTCCCCAGTGGGTGTCGTGCGAGCCGATCGTCACGAGCGTCCCGAGGCGCGTGAGCGCCAGGACCGACCTCTCGAACGTCTCGCCCCCGATGTGCTCGATCACGACGTCCACGCCGCGCTTGTTCGTCCACGTCCGCACGGCGTCGACGAAGTCCTGGGTGCGGTAGTTGACCACCCGCTCGGCGCCGAGGGCGCGCGCGAACTCGAGCTTGTCGTCGCTGCCGACGGTCGTGATGACCCGCGCGCCCACGAGGCGGGCGATCTGGATCGCGGCGCTGCCGACGCCGCTCCCAGCCGCCTGGACCAGTACCGTCTGACCGGGCTGGAGCCGGGCCTGCGCGACGAGGGCGTGCCAGGCGGTGACCATCGCCATCGGCAGGGCCGCCCCGGCCTCGAACGCGATCGCCTCGGGCAGCGGGAGGATGTTGGCGGCGGGCGCCTTCACGCGCTCGGCGTAGCCGCCATCCTTGTGCGCGCCGAGGTAGCCGTACTTCACGCAGACGGTCCGCTCACCGCGCAGGCAGTACTCGCAGCCGCCGCACGCGAACCCCGGGAAGATGATCACGCGCTGGCCCCGCTCGAGCCCCGTCACCCGGGCGCCCACGGTCTCGATCGTCCCCGTCACCTCGCAGCCGTTGACGTGGGGCAGTCCCTCGGGCGGTGGGAAGCGGCCGTCGAGGAGGAGCAGGTCCACGTGGTTGAGCGCGCACGCCCCCACGCGCACGACGACGTCGTCCGGCCCCGGCGTCGGGTCCCGGTAGTCGTCGTAGACGACTTTCTCGGGGCCGCCGTGCTCCTTGAAGAACGCCGCCTTCACGCGCGGACTCCTCTCAGAACGGCACCTCGGTGCGCTCGTCCTTCACGCGCCTGGCCTTGTGGTCCCAGCGAGGCAGTGACCCCGGCTCGCCGACCTCGACCGTCACGCGGATCCCGAGCCCGATGCGCAGATCGTCGGCGAGCCTCGCCGTGAGGCCCTGGCGCTCGGCGCGCGACAACGACGGCGAGGGGTCGATGCGGATCAGGATGTCGTCGAGCCCCTCGTGACGCCGGAAGACGATCTGAAATTCGTCGACGCCGTCGTGCGGTCGCACCAGCTCCTCGACGCGTCGCGGGTAGACGACGACCCCCCGAACCTTCTTCATGTCGTCGAGTCGCCCGAGGACACCGCCCTCGAAGGCGATCAGGGTGCGGCCGCAGGGGCACGTCCGCTCGGCGACCTGGACCACGTCGCGCGTGCGGTATCGGAGGAGCGGCATCGCCTTCCGGTAGAGGCTCGTCAAGACCAGCTCACCTCGCCCGCCCGGGCCGACCGGCCGGTCCGCCTCGTCGAGGACCTCGGGATAGCAGTAGTCCTCGTGCACATGCACGAGGCCGGCGCGCGCGTCGCACTCGAACCCCCACGCGGCGATCTCGGTGAGCCCGGGGAGGTCGAACGCCCTCGCGCCGAACGCCGCCTCGATCTTCGCCTTCGTCGCGGGGATCGAGGCGCCCGGCTCGCCGGTGTGCCACGTGATGCGGATCTTCGTCTGCTTCGCGAGGTCGATCCCCTTCTTCGCCGCGGCTTCGGCGAGGAAGAGCGCGTAGGACGGCGTGCAGCCGAGCACCGTGATCGGGTAGCTCAGAAGGGCGTCGATCCGCTGGTCGGTCGTGAGCCCGCCGACCGGAAAGACGAGGCACCCCAGGTCCTGGGCCGCATAGAAACCCGACCAGTACCCGATCCACGGCCCGTACGAGAACGCGGCCATGACCAGGTCGGGCTTGCGGACGCCGTACGCGTAGAGGGCGCGCGCGTAGGAGTGGTAGAAGCCGTACCAGTCTTCCCGGGTGTCGAGGAACGCGAGCGGACGTCCCGTCGTCGCCGACGTCATGTGGACGCGGAGCACGTCGGCGAACGGCACGGCCAGGACGTCGCCCCACGGTGGGTTCGCCGCCTGATTCTCTTTCAGCTCGTCCTTGGTCGTGAACGGAACCTTGCCGAGGTCGTCGAGGGTCCGGACCGCGTCGGGCGTGACGCCCGCCGTCTTGAGCTTCTTCCGGTAGAACGGGCTGTGCGCGTGGGCGTGCCGGACCTCGGCCCTGAGCCGCCGCACCTGCAGCCGCGTCATCTCGCCGCGTGACGCGCGCTCCAGGCGTGGCTCGAGGTAGCGGGAGGCCATGGGGCGCGAGGTCAGGAGGACTGGAGCAAATCGCTCATGCGATTGAAGAACTGGTCGGCCATCATCTTCGACACGCCGCCGAGCATCCGCTGACCGACGCCGGCGATCAGGCCGCCCACCTGGACGTCGGCGCTGTAGGAGACGCGCGTGCCGCCGTCGGTCTCGGTGAGCGTGATCAGCGTGTCGGCCTTGACGAAGCCGGGGCCGCCGCTGCCCTCGGCCACGAGACGGTACGAGTCGGGCTGCTTCTTGTCCAGGAGCCGCACCTTGCCCTCGAACGTCCCCTTCACTGCCGCCACACCGATCTTCAGCGTCGCCTTGTACTCGTCGTCCCCGAGGGCCTCGAGCTTTTCGCAGCCGGGGATCGCCTTCCGGAGCTGCTTGGGGTTGAGAAACACGTCCCAGACCTTCGCCCGGGGCGCCGGGACGTCGTAGGAGCCTTCGAGCTTCATCGCCTTCTCCTTTGCGGGGCCCCTAGCTCATCGGAGGGGGCGACTCCACAGGCGCGCCCTAAGGGCGCGACGGCCCCCTCCCGAAACCGGGGGAAGCGCTCCCGAGAGGGAGCGAACCCCCAGGACAGGTTGCGCCGGCGGAGCCGGCGCTCGAAGAGCCCCTCCTCAAACGCGCGGCTAGTCTAACGCAACTGGCGGATCGCGGCGTCCATGCGCGCGAGCCCCTCCCGGATCAGCGCGTCGCTGGTCGCGTACGACAGGCGCACGTGGGCGTCGGAGCCGAAGTCGAGGCCCGGCACGACGGCCACGCGCGCCGCCTCGAGCAGGAACGCGGCGACGTCGAGGGAGCCGCCGAGCCGCGTCGTCCCCGCCGCGCCCGCCGAGCTCCGGCCGAAGAGCCCCGACACGTTCGCGAACGCATAGAAGGCGCCCCGCGGCCTGGCGCACGCGACGCCGTCCAGCCGGTTGAGCCCGTCGACGATCAGGTGGCGCCGGCGGTCGAACTCCGCCACCATCGTCCGCACCTCGTCCTGGGGTCCCGCGAGCGCCTCGACCGCCGCCCACTGGGCCACGGAGGACGGGTTGGAGGTCACCTGGCTCTGGACGTCGGTCATCGCACGGATCAGCGCGCGCGGCCCCGCCGCATAGCCGATCCGCCAGCCGGTCATCGCGTACGCCTTGGAGCACGTGTTGATGACGAGCGTCCGCGCCTTGACGTCGGGGCCGAGCGCGGCGATGGAGACGTGACGGCCTTCGAACGTGAGAGCCTCGTAGCACTCGTCGGAGACCACGAGCAGATCCGCTTCGACCGCCAGTCGCGCTACCGCCTCGAGCGCCTCCACCGAGAAGACGGCGCCGGTCGGGTTGTTCGGGCTGTTGAGCACGATCGCCTTCGTGCGCGGCGTGACGGCCGCGGCGAGGCGCTCGGGATCGAGGTCGAACCCCGTCCCCTCGCGCGTGAGGACCCCCACCGACACGCCGCCAACGAGGCGCGCCTGCTCGGGATACGAGACCCAGTACGGGCTCGGGATCAGGACCTCGTCGCCCGGGTTGAGGATCGCGACGGCCATGTTGAAGAGCGTGTGCTTGGCGCCGCACGAGACCAGCACGTCGTCGGGCTCGTACTCGAGCCCGTTGTCACGCTTGAGCTTGGCGCACACGGCCGCACGGAGCTCGGGGATGCCGGCGACCTCCGTGTACTTGGTCTCGCCCCGCCGCATCGCCTCGATCGCGGCGGCCTTGATGCGCTCGGGCGTGTCGAAGTCGGGCTCGCCCGCGCCAAACGAGATCACGTCGACGCCGCGCGCACGGAGCGCCTTCGCCTTGGCCTGCACCGCGAGCGTCGACGACGGGGCAAGCGTCTTCAAGCGTTCGGCCAGCACGGTGTGCGGCTCCTTCGGCGGCGGTCCGCCGGGTTACTTGGGAGGGAACTTTTCCGCCAGCCGCTTCTCGACGATCGGCGGGACCATCCCCGTGACCGACGTACCGAAGCTGGCGACTTCCTTGATGAGGCGCGAGGAGATGTAAGTGTACTTCTCGTGCGGCATGAGGAAGACCGTCTCGACGGTCGACCGCAGCTTGCGGTTCATCAGCGCCATCTGGAACTCGTACTCGAAGTCGGAGACCGCGCGGATGCCGCGCACGATGCAGTCGGCGCGCTCGCGCGCGACCAGGTCGATCAAGAGTCCGTCGAACGCGACGATGCGGAAGTTGCTGAGCCCCGCCGTCGCCTCGTCGATCATCTCGAGGCGCTCCTTGACGGTGAAGAGGGGCTCCTTCGAGGGATTCGCGACGACCGCGACGATCAACTCGTCGAAGATCTGGAGGCTACGCTGGATGACGTCGACGTGGCCGTTGTGCACGGGATCGAACATACCCGGGTAGACCGCCCGCTTGGCCACGGCCCTCAGGCTACCCTTCGGCTCGAAAGAAAGTCAAGGTCGTCTCGCCGAACCGACGGGTCCGGAACGCCTTCAGGACGCCCACGTCGGACGCGGGCGCGCGCTTGGTCAGGTGCTGGGCGACGACGATCGCGCCGGTCGCCGCGACGCCGCCCGCGCCGAGCGCCTGGAGCGTCCGCGCCGCGAGGTCCGTCGCGTACGGCGGGTCGAGGAAGACGATCCCGAATCGGGTACCGTCCGCGGCGAGCCGCCGGAGGGCGCGACCGGCGTCGAGGCGGAGCACCCGCGCCTGCGCCTCGACGCCGAGCGACCTGATGTTCGCGTCGAGCGCGGCGACGGCGCGCGCCTCGCGCTCGACGAAGGTCGCGTGCAGGGCGCCCCGTGAGAGCGCCTCGAGGCCGACGCCACCCGCGCCGGCGAAGAGGTCGAGCACGCGCGCGTCCGAAAGCCACGGCGTCAGGGTGTCCATGAGCGCGACACGGATCTGGTCCGCGGTCGGGCGGGTCGAGGTACCGCGCGGGGTGACGAGACGGCGCCCCTTGAGGGCGCCCGCGATCACCCGCACGCGCCCCTCAGCCCGCGCTCGCGAGCGCGAGCTTGCCACGCCACCGGGCCAGGAGGCTCGCGCGCAGGGCGCGGTGCGCTGGATCGCGGAGCTCGGGGTCGGCGGCGATGATCGCCTGGGCCTCCCGGCGCGCCTCCTCCAGGAGGGCGGCGTCGCGGAGGAGGTCGGCGGTGCGGAACTCGGGGAGGCCCGACTGCCGGGTGCCGAAGAACTCGCCGGGCCCGCGCAGCTCGAGGTCGACCTCGGCGATCCTGAAGCCGTCGTTCGTCGAGACCATCGCGGCGATGCGCTGCTGGGCCTCCTCGGTGAGCCGGCCGCTCGTCAAGAGAATGCAGACCGACTTCCACGGGCCGCGCCCGACGCGCCCGCGGAGCTGGTGGAGCTGCGAGAGCCCGAAGCGCTCGGCGTGCTCGACGAGCATGACCGACGCGTTCGCCACGTCGATCCCGACCTCGATCACGGTCGTCGAGACGAGGATGTTGATTTCGCCCGCCTTGAACCGTCGCATGATCGCGTCCTTCTCCTCGAACCCGAGCCGCCCGTGCATGAGTCCGACCGAGAGGTCGGGGAAGACGTCCTCGGCGAGACGGCGCGCCATGTCCGTCGCCGCCTTGAGGTCGAGCGCCTCCGACTCCTCGACGAGCGGATACACGACGTAGGCCTGACGGCCGCGGGCGATCTCGTCGCGCAGGAACGTGTAGATCTCGCGGCGCTTGGACTCGGTTCGCGCGGCGGTCACCACCGGGCGCCGGCCCGGCGGCAGCTCGTCGAGAACCGAGACCTCGAGGTCGCCGTAGAGCGTCAGCGCGAGCGTCCTCGGGATTGGCGTCGCGGTCATCACGAGGAGGTCGGGATGCTCGCCCTTGCCGCGGAGGCGTGCACGCTGCTCGACGCCGAACCGGTGCTGCTCGTCCACGACGGCGAGCCCGAGGCGGCGGAACTCCACACCCTCCTGGACGAGCGCGTGCGTGCCGACGACGCACGGCGCCTCGCCCGCGGCGAGCCCGGCGCGGCGCGCGGCGCGCTCGCGCGGCTTGAGGGACGCGGTGAGCAGGATCACCGGCACACCGAGCGGCTCGAGGAGCTGGCGGAAGGTCATGAAGTGCTGCTCGGCGAGGATTTCGGTCGGCGCCATCACCGCGGCCTGGTAGCCGGCCTCGACCGCTGTCAGCACGGCGAGCGCCGCGACGATCGTCTTGCCCGAGCCGACGTCCCCCTGGAGCAGCCGGTGCATCGGGTGGGGCGCCGCCATGTCCCGTCGGATCTCGTCCCACACGCGCTCCTGCGCGCGGGTGAGCGGCCACGGCAGCGACGCGCGGAGACGGGCGACCTGCTGCCCGCGCGGGCTCATCTGGACGCCGCGCGCGCGGGTCGTCCGCGACCGGAGGATGGCGAGGCCGAGCTGGAGCAGCAGGAAGTCGTCGAACGCGAGCCGGCGGCGCGCGGTGGCGAGCGCCGCCTCGGTCCCGGGGAAATGGCAGTCGCTCAGCGCCTGTGGCAGGGCGACGAGCCTGCGCCGCTCTCGCACCGCCTCGGGCAGGGCCTCCGGCACGTCCCGCGCGAAGGTGTCGACGATCCGCCACATGAGCGTGCGGAGCGGGCGCTGCGGCAGTCCCTCGGTCAGCGAGTAGACGGGCACGAGCCGACCCGTGTGCAGCCGCTCGTCGTCGTCGCTCTCGACGATCTCGTAGTCCGGCTGCTGGATCACGATGGCCCCTTTGAAGCGCGTGACCCGGCCGTGCAGGACCAGGCGCTGGCCGCGCGTGAACACGCGCGCGAGGTAGGCGCCATGAAACCAGCTCGCCTGCGCGTAGCCGCTCTCGTCGCGGAGCATGACGACGAGCGGCGCCCGGGACCGTCCCGGCGGCGGCGGCGAGAGCCCCACGATCGTCCCCGAGCACGTGGCGACCTGGCCCGGCTGGAGCGACCGGAAGTCCACCAGGCGCGTACGGTCCTCGTGGCGGAGCGGCAGGAAAAAGAGCGCGTCCTCGACGGTCCGGAGCCCCTTGCGCTCGAGCTGGGCCGCGCGCCGGGGCCCGACGCCCGGGAGGAAGCGGAGCGGCGTCCGGAGATCCGGCGCCGCCGTTTGCTTCGTGCGCGCGCCCGTGCTATACAGGGCCGGCGTCCCCCACGACGCGGATCAATCCCAAGGAGCGTGCATGGCGCAGCGCTGCGATATCTGCGGGAAGGGCCCCGCGGTCGGTCATACGATCAGCCACGCGCACAAGCTCACGAAGCGACGGTGGCTCCCGAACCTCGTCTCGATGCGGGTCGCGGTCGCCGGAACGACCCGGCGCCTGCGCGTCTGCACCCGGTGTCTCAAGGCGGGCAAGGTCACCAAGGTCATTTAAGCACAGGCACAAACGGGAGGGGGCGTCGCCCCCTCCCGATTGGTAGCTGGTGGGAGGCGGCCACCCCCCACCGCGGACCCACGACACTTACTTCTTCTTCTTTTTCTTCGTCGCCTTCTTCTTCATCTCGGTTCTCACCTCCTCTCGGTCTGGGATTCACTGCGCGCCTGGGCCGATCAGTAGCCCATCGCCTCGCGACGGAGGTGCTCGGCCTGCTCACGCCCCCGCCGCTCGTAGTGCACGAGGTCGGCGTAGAGCTGCGGCAGACACACCACCGTGAGCCCGCCCTTCTCCAGCGTGGCGTAGAAGACGCCGGGGTCGTAGGGCGCGAGGAAGTGCACGGCGCCTTCCGGTTCGGCCGTCGCGCGGAGCCCGAGCGCGGCGGCGAGCGGGGCCGGGTCCCCGTCGAGATAGCAGTGCACGGCCGGCACGCGGAGGCTCGGGGCCACGAGCGACACGCCGGCGTTGAGGGTGAACGCGTAGCGACGTCCCTCGGCCGTCGCCGCGCGCGCGATCGCGCTCATGAACGCGCGGGTCACGCGCTCGGGCGCGGCGTAGGCGCTCATCTCGTTCGCCCGGTAGGTGTACGACTCGCACCAGCCCTCGAGGAGGTCGGCGGGCTTGCCGAGACGGATCCTCTGGTTCTCGTCGCGCTCCACCCAGGCGAGCTCTTGAAGTCGCTTCACGACGTTGTGCGCGTGGCCCAGGCTCACCTCGGCGGCGCGCGCCAGCTCCTCGAGACGCCAGGCCCGCGCCGGCTCGACGAGGAGCACGCGCGCGACCCGGGTGGCGCGCGGCGCGAACAGCGAGCGGAGCGGCCGCGTCGAGGGACGGAGGTTCTTCTTGCCTTCTTTCTCGATCAGGACGTTCTCGAAGGCGAGGTAGCAGTTGCCGGAGAGGTCGACGTACCCGAGGTTGTGACTCTTGAGGATCCGGGCACTCTGGGGCCCGATGTAGACGGCGGCGGCGACGGGATACGCCCCCGGGAGCTCGCGACGGATCTCCGAAAACCTCGTGACTGCGCCTCTGATCTGTCGCGGTTGCCCGAGTGAGCTGACCTCAACGACCACGGTATGCTCCTGATCGACGAGGCGGAACCGGACCACTAAACCCGCGGCGTGCCCAGCGATTTTGACGTCGGTCCGCTCCTCCCAGGCCTTTGCCTTGGGAAGAAGCTCCCGAAGCCGCTGAGCCACCTGTCGCTGGATCTCCGCGGATTTGAGCATGTTTCGTTGATTCCCCGCCTTTCAGCATCTGCTGAAACCATACGGATGAATGAAAGTGACTGTCAAGCGAAAACTTACGTGACCAGCGCCTCGAGGCTGCGTCGAAACCGACGATGAGAGTCCAGGAGGTTGGCGTACGCGCGCTCGCTGCCGCATCCCTTCGCGCGGAAGACGCGCACGAGCCGGCGACGCTCCGCGGACGGCCACCGCTCGAGATCCGTGATGAGCGCCGCGACCAGCGACAGCCGAGCGAAGGCGCAACGCTCGGCTGCCGGCCAGGCGGTCCACCCGGAGACGCCGAGCGCGCGCCGCGCGCGGGCCGTCGATTCTTCCACGGCGACACGGCGGTCGCCGCCGAAGTCGCGCGCGATCAAGCGGGCGACGAGTCCCGAGACATCTGTCGCACGGAGACGCTGCTCGGGCTGGGGGTGGCCCCCCGGGAGCGTCAGATAGACCTCGGCCCCTGCGAGCCGCGTGAGGACCGGGATGGGCGAGCGATACGACCGGTCCGCGGTGATCTTCGACTGCTCGGCCGCCAGCACGCCCAGCACCACCGGATCGCGGGGCCGGAAGCCGAGGCGGTGGTAGAAGTAGAAGGACCCGGAGCGGAGCGCCTCGGCGCTCTCGTGGCCGAGCTGGTAGCGATCCACGACGACCGTTCGCATCCCGAAGATCCGCCGGTACGCCCGGAGCAGCTCGGTCGCGACGAACGCCGACTCCCCCTGACGGAACGCTGCGAAGACGTTGACGGCGAAGTCGAGCGTGCCGAAGAGCTCCCAGCCGCCGCCGTACGCCACGGGAATCCCGTTCTTGAGGGCGAGGAACGCGTAGTAGCCCTCGAGCGGCAGGCGGAACCCCGGCAGGATCCCGACGAAGACGAGCCGGACGCCACGCTCGGCGTCCACCAGCAGGACGTCGTCGAGGTTCGGATGCGAGAAGGCGTGAAGCTCGCGCTGGCGCGTGGCCATTGCCACGCGGGCCGCCTCGAGCAGCGCCTCGGCCAGGGCGCGCGGCGCCCGCCGCAGCGACGGCAGCGGTCGCGCGAGCGCGTCGACGAGGGAAGCCGCCCGCCGCTCGAGCCCGTCCGCGTGGAAGAACACGCGGGCGGGTGGGACCCGAGCGAGCGTGCGTGAGGCGCCGACGGACCGAAGGCGCCACATGACCGGCAGCGCCAGGCTCTCGTAGAGCCAGTCGCGCGTCTCCTCCGGGAGCCCCGTCCGCTCGAACACCTCGAGGAGGAGCTGGAGGTCGCTCATCCGCCGGCCGCCCTTGGCGACGCGGAGCCAGGCGCGCCAGCCCATCCCGCCCTCGCTGAACGCGTCCCCCTCCGCGGCGGCGGCGAGGAGCGACAGCGTCTCGTCCAACCGTTCGGTGTCCACGAAGCGGGCCCACGCGACCTCGCAGTCGCGCGGAAAGCGCGTGGAGAGCCAGCGCGCCATCGGAAGACCAAACGGGTAATCGAGCGTCGTGTTCACGATGCCGGAATCGTGGAGGCGCCCGCGGGCGGCAGCCCGGAGTCGCGCCACGCGCCGGGGGAATTCCGCCAGCGCACGGTCGACGTGCTCGAGAACCTCGGGATCGTCGGGGTACGCCTGGAGAAAGCACAGCGTCTCGTGGAGACGGAGGAGCGCCCGCGGCCGCCCGAGGCGCCGACCCGCGAGCGCGCCGAGGAGGCGGAGCTTCTCTTTGCGCGCCGCGGGCTCGTAGCGGGACGCGACGGCGACGAGGGCGTCGACGAGCCGCCGGCCCGCGGTCATCTACGCGTCGGGGTCCTCGATGCGCTCCATCGTCTCGTCGTCCAGACCGAAGTAATGGCCGACCTCGTGGACGACGGTCTCGCGCACGAGCTCCGCCATCTCCTCCTCGTCGTCGCAGTCTTCCTCGATCGGGCCCTGGTAGATCGTCACCGTGTCGGGGAGCACGTTGCCGTAGCTCGAGTCGCGGTGCGTGAGGTCGACACCCCGGTAGAGCCCGTAGAGCGTGTCGGGGGGCTCGATGCCGAGCTCGGCGAGCGTCGCGTCATCCGGCCAGGCCTCGACGACGACCGCGATGTTGGCGAGCTTGTCCTTGAACGTCCGCGGCAGGCGCCGGAGCGCCCGGTCCACCAGCGCCTCGAACTGCCGCCGCGTCATGACGCCCGAGCGCGAGAAGGAGTCGGGTTGGCGAGGGGTGGCGCGGCGAGCGGTGCGCGCCGCGCGCAGCGTAAGGGACCCACTGGGGGATGGGTGGAGCGAGCACGGCGCGCGCCGCGAGCCGCGACAGGACCCCTCGCCAACCTAGAGTCCTCGGACGCGCTCGACGTTGATGACGTCCCTGATCTCGCGGATCGCGCCGATGATGTCCTGGAGCTGGAGGAGGTCGGCGACCTCGATCACGAAGTGGTTGATGCCCCGGCGGTCGTCGGTGACCGTGACCTCGGCCTTGGTGATGTTGCCGTTGCGTGACGAGATCGCCCCGGTGATCTCGGCCAGGAGTCCCGGGCGATCCCGGCCGATGTAGACGGCGACCTTGACGGGGCGCTTGCCGGGCTCCGCCGCGTCCCACTCGACGTTGATGAGCCGCTCCCGGTCGAGGACGCTCTTGGCGACGGTGAGGCAATCGCGTCCGTGGACGGTGAGCCCGCGCCCCCGCGTGATGAAGCCCACGATCTGGTCGCCGGGGAGCGGGTTACAGCACTTCGCGAAGCGGACGAGCAGGTCGTCCACGCCGCGGATGCGGACGCCCTGGTCGCCCTTCGGGCGCGGCGCCGTCGTCGCCGTCTTGGCCCGCTCCGGCGGCTCGAGGAGGGCGCCGGGTACCAGCTTGTTCAGGAGCTGGTGCACCGAGCTCTTGCCGTAGCCGAGCGCCGCCAGAAGGTCGTCGCCGGTCGCGTAGCCGAGGTCGGCCGCCGCCTTCTTGATCTCCTCCCCGCCGAGCAGGGCCGTCGGATTGAGCCGGTACTTCTTGGCCTCACGCTCGAAGAGCTCTCGGCCCAGCTCGATCGAGCGCGCGCGCTCCTCGACCTTGAGCCACTGGTTGATCTTCGACCTGGCGCGCGTGGACTTGACGATCTTGAGCCAGTCGCGGCTCGGATGCTGGCTCGGCGCCGTGATGATCTCGACGATGTCCCCCTGGCGGAGCGTGTAGCGCAGCGGCACGAGCTTGCCGTTCACCTTCGCGCCGACGCAGTGCTCGCCGACCTTCGTGTGGACCGCGTAGGCGAAGTCGATCGGCGTGGAACCCTCGGGGAGCGCCTTCACGTCGCCCTTGGGCGTGAAGACGTACACCTCGTCGGGGAACAGGTCGACGCGCACGGTGTCCATGAACTCGCGCGGGTCCTTCATGTCCTGCTGGGTCTCGATAAGCTGCCGTAGCCAGAGGAGCGACTCGTCGAGCTTGTCCCTGCCCGACTTCTTCTCCTTGTAGAGCCAGTGCGCCGCGATGCCCTCCTCGGCGATCCGGTGCATCTCGCGCGTGCGGATCTGGATCTCGACCGGGTCGCCCTTGGGACCGATGACCGTCGTGTGGAGCGACTGGTACATGTTCACCTTCGGCATCGCGATGAAGTCCTTGAAGCGGCCGGGCACCGGCTTCCACAGCGAGTGGATGACGCCGAGGGCGCCGTAGCAGTCGCGGACGGACATCGTGATGACACGGACCGCGGTGAGGTCGTAGATCTCGTCGAACTCCCGGCCCTGATCGTGCATCTTCTTCCAGATCGAGTAGAAGTGCTTTGGCCGGCCGCGGATCTGCGACTCGATCCCGACCTCCGACAGCTTCCGCTCGATGATCGCGATCACCTGGTTGATGTCCGCCTCGCGCTCGAGGCGACGCTTGGCCACGCGCTTCTGGAGGTCGACGTAGTCCTCCGGGTTGAGGCTGCGCAGCGCCAGGTCCTCGAGCTCCGCCTTCACCTTGGCCATACCGAGTCGGTGCGCCAGGGGCGCGTAGATGTCGAGCGTCTCCTGCGCGATCTTCTTCCCCTTGTCGGAAGGCAGGTAACTGAGGGTCCGCATGTTGTGCAGGCGGTCGGCGAGCTTGATCATCAGCACGCGCAGGTCGCGCGCCATGGCGACGAGCATCTTGCGGAAGTTCTCGGCCTGGCGCTCCTCGCGCGAGGAGAACGCGAGCTTGCCGATCTTCGTCACGCCGTCCACGAGCTCGGCGATCTCGGCGCCGAACTCGCGCTCGAGGTCTTCCTTGGTGGCCTTGGTGTCTTCGAGGACGTCGTGCAGCAGCCCCGCCGTCACGGTCGTGACGTCCATCTTGAAGTTCACGAGAAGGGTGGCGACTTCGACGGGGTGGCTGAGGTACGGCTCGCCGGAGGCGCGTTGCTGCCCGCGGTGTGACGCCTCCGAAAACTCGTAGGCGCGGGCAAGGAGGCCGAGATCAGCCCCGGGCTGGTACTTCGGGATCTCCTCGATCAGCGCCTGAATTTGCGTCACGGTGCGAAACCCTCGCGTTAAACATATGATTTTACGCGTCCTTCAGGCTTTCGCCACCGCTTTTTTGGACCGCCGAAGCCGCCCCTCGACGTACCGGGTCCAGTCCACGACGATCGCCGCGGCCACGTACGTGGTCGAGTAGGTCCCGGTGATGACCCCCACGAAGAGGACGAACGCGAAGTCCTCGAGCGTCTTGCCCCCGAAGAAGAGCAGGACCGCCGCCGAGAAGAACGTGGTCAGCGAGGTCAGGATGGTCCGCGAGAGCGTCTGGTTGACCGCGTCGTTCATTTGCTCGGCGAAGGTGCGGCCCTTCGGGACCATTTTCCCGCGGTTCTCGCGCAACCGGTCGTACGCGACGATCGTGTCGTTGACGGAGTAGCCGATGATGGTCAAGAGCGCCGCCAGCACCGGGAGCGAGAACTCGCGGTTCGTGAGCGAGAGGGCGCCCAGGCAGACGATCACGTCGTGGATGACGGCGATGACCGCCGCGACGCCGCCCTTGAGGTCGAAGCGGAGGGCGATGTAGATCGCGATCCACACGAGGCCGATGAGCACGAGGTAGGCCGCCTGCAGCTGCAAGTCACGGCCGACCTGAGGCCCGACAAATTCGACGCGACGGATCTCGAACCCTCCGAGCCCGCCGGCCGTCAGCGCCGCCCGGACGCGCTGCTGGACCTCCTCGGAGCTCACGGCCGCGAGCGGCAAGCGGATGATAAACTCGCGTTCGTCCCCGAACCTCTGGATGATGGACTCGCCCAGATGGATCGTCGCGAGGCTCGAACGGATCTGCGCGACGGACGGCGCCTGCTCGAAGCGGACCTGGGTGAGCGTGCCCCCGGTGAAGTCGATGTCGTACCGCAGACCACCCTTGGCCATCAGGGAGGTCAGGCTGATCAGGGTGAAGGCGATCGAGGCGTAGTACGCCCACTTGCGCTTGCCGATGAAGTCGTAGTTCGGGTTCCTGAAGAGCTCGATCATTGTACCGGGGGCCGCGAGCCAGGCGCGACTCGGTGGGTGGCCTGACAAAGGTGCGGCGCGGCGCCGTTCCGCACGTCACCGTGCGCTCCATCGTGCGCACCGGTTCCGTTCCTCATTTCGCTATCCATTCCATGCGCGAGGCTTCATATCGAGACGGCCTCGGCCTTGCGGCGGCCCATGTACACGAGGTCGAACAGGAGACGCGTGAAGAAGTAGGCGGTGAAGAGGCTCGCCGCGAGCCCGATGAACAGCGACACTCCGAAGCCCTTGACGGAACTTGTCCCGAAGCTCACGAGAATGACCGCGGTCCCCATGACGGTCAGGTGCGTGTCGATGATGGTGCGCAGGGCGCGCCTGAATCCGGCCTCGATCGACGCTCGCGGCGTCTTCCCCACCCGCAGCTCTTCGCGGATCCGCTCGAAGATCAGGATGTTCGTGTCCACCGCCATGCCCACGGTGAGCGCGATCCCCGCCAGGCCCGGCAGCGTGAGGGTCGCCCCGATCGCCGCCATGCAGGCGAAGAGCAAGAGGAGGTTGAGCCCGAGGGCGACGTCGGCGATGAGGCCTGAGAGCCGGTAGTAGAAGAGCATGAACGCGAAAACGACCGCCGCCGACGCCGTGATCGCGATCAGCCCCTGGCGGATCGAGTCGGCGCCGAGCGACGGTCCGACCGTCCGCTCCTCGAGGATCGTGACCGGAGCGGGCAGCGCACCGGCGCGGAGCACGATCGCGAGGTCGCGCGCCTCGTCCACCGTGAACTGGCCCGTGATGACCGCGCGCCCGCCGGGGATGCGCTCGTTGATGCGGGGCGCCGAATAGACGTTGCCGTCCAGGATGATCGCCAGGTGCTTGCCGACGTTCTGCTCGGTGACCTCGCCGAAGATCCGCGCGCCCGTCGACGTGAACTCGATCGCCACCTGCCAGTTGCCGGGGGAGTTCGGGTCTGCCTGCACCTCGGCGCGCGTCAGCTCCGCCCCCGTCAGGAGGCTGCGCTTCTGCACGACGTACGGCACCTTGCGCTCGACCTTGGTCTGCTTCTCGATCTCGCGCCGGTAGAGGACCTGGGACGTCTCCGGGAGCTGGCCGGCAAGCGCCTGCTCGACCGGCGTTCGCTCGTCGAGCAGCTTGAACTCGAGGAGCGCCGTCTTGCCGATGAGCGCCTTCGCCCGCGCCGTATCCTGGATGCCCGGCAGCTGGATCAGGATCCGCTCGGTCCCCTGCCGCGTGATGGTGGGTTCCGCCACGCCGAACTGGTCGACGCGGTTGCGGATCGTCTCGAGCCCCTGGCGGACCGCGTCGTCGCGGAGCCGGCTGATCACGCGCTCGCTCATGATGAGCTTGAAGCGGCCCGCGGCCTGGTCCTCGTCGCGCCGCTCGAAGTTCCCGAGCTCGGAGGCCGCGGTCAAGGCGTCGTTCCAGCTCTGCGGGCTCGCGAGCTCGACGACCACGGTCGCGTCACCCTCGCGGGCGATGCGCTTGACCGCGATGCCCTTGCGCTCGAGCGTGGCCTTGAGGTCCTCCGCGGCGCGGTCGGTCTGGCTCGCGACGTGCTTGTCGGTCTCCACGCCGAGCACGAGATGGATACCGCCCTGCAGGTCGAGGCCGAGGTTGATCGTCCGCTTCAGGGGGTAGAGGGACCAGGCGGACACGATGACCATGACGGTGACGAGGCTGACCCGCGACCAGACGTTCCTAGGCATTCTTGTCGTCCTGCGGCTCGAGGATCCGTCCGACGGCGCTACGGTCGAACTCGAGCCGCACCTGGTCCGCGACGCGCAGCACCACCTTGTGGTCGTCGAGGCTGGTGATCGTCCCGTGCAACCCGCCCGTCGTGACGACGCGGTCGCCACGCTTGAGGGCGGCGAGCATCTGCTCGCGCTCGCGCTTCTGCTTCTGCTGCGGGCGGATCAGGAGGAACCAGAAGATCGCGAAGATCGCGGCGAAGAACAGGAGCTGCGTGAGGACGGCGGTGGACCCGCCTCCGCCCGGCGGCGACGAGGCCGCGAAGGCGAGGTCACCGGCGTGAGCGGCGCGAAACATCCACGGATAATACTGCATAACGCGCGAAAAACCGAGCCTTGAATGGGTCGAACGCCCGCTCGGCGATCGCCGCGCGCATCTCCCGCACGAGCCGCAGGAAGAAGTGGACGTTATGGAGCGAGAGGAGGCGGTACGCGAGCAGCTCGTCCGACATGAACAGGTGGCGGAGGTAAGCGCGAGAGAAGGTGCGGCACGCGTAGCACGCGCACTCGGGATCCAGCGGCGACGCATCCTTCGCGTACCGGGCCTGTTTGAGCGTGAGGGGCCCCTCGGCGGTGAAGCACTGGCCGTTGCGCGCGTTGCGCGTCGGCAGCACGCAGTCGAACATGTCCACGCCGCGCGCGACCGCCTCCACGAGGTCCTCCGGCTTGCCGACGCCCATGAGGTAGCGCGGCACGCCGGCGGGCAGGAGCCCGGCGACGAGCCCGGTGAGGTCGTACATCGCGGGCTTGGGCTCCCCGACCGCCATGCCGCCGATCGCATAGCCGTCGAAGCCCAGCGCCACCGTCGCGCTCACGGCGCGACGGCGCAGGTCCTCGTAGGTCCCGCCCTGGAGGATCCCGAAGAGCGCCTGGCCCGAGGCGACGTCGTGGGCCGCCTTCGAGCGCGCCGCCCAGCGGAGCGTGAGCTCGAGCGACCGCGCCGCGACCTCGTGCGTCGCCGGGTAGGCCAGGCACTCGTCGAGCGGATGGATGACGTCGGCGCCCAGCGCCCGCTGGATCTCGATCGCGAGCTCGGGCGAGAGGAAGTGGGACGTGCCGTCGATCGGCGACCGGAACTCCACGCCCTCTTCGGTGATTCGGCGGAGCTTCGCGAGGCTCCAGACCTGGAAGCCGCCGGAGTCCGTGAGGAGCGGGCCGTCCCAGCCCATGAAGCGGTGGAGCCCGCCGAGCGTCCGGATCAGCTCGTGCCCCGGGCGGAGGAACAGGTGGTAGGTGTTCGCGAGCACGAGCTGAGCGCCCGCCGCGCGGAGGTCGTCCGGCGCCAGACTCTTGACGGCGCCGCGCGTGCCGACGGGCATGAAGACCGGTGTCTCGACCACGCCGTGGGCGGTCGTGAGGCGCCCGCAGCGCGCGGCCCCGTCGCTCGCCACCACCTCGAAGGTCACCCGTCTCACGCCGGCCTCGCGGGCCCCGCTACAACAACAGACACGCGTCGCCGTAGGAGTAGAAGCGATAGCCCGCGCGCACCGCGTGCGCGTACGCCTTCAAGATCAACTCGCGACCCGCGAACGCCGCGACCAGGACGAGGAGCGACGAGCGCGGCAGGTGGAAGTTCGTCAGGAGCGCGTCCACGACACGGAAGCGAAAGCCCGGCGTGATGTAGACGCCCGCGTCGCCCTCGAGCGGCCGCACGCGACCGTCCGCCTGGGCCGCGCTCTCGAGCGCGCGCGTCGTCGTGGTCCCCACGGCGAGGACCCGCCGTCCCTCGACGCGCGCCCGGTTCACCGCGTCGGCGACCGCCGGCGGAATCGACACGCGCTCCGGCGGCAGCCGGTGGCCCTCGACCGTCGCCGCCCTCATGGGGCGGAAGGTCCCGGGACCGACGTGCAGCGTGAGCTCGTGGATCTCGAGCCCGCGCGCGCGCACGCGGTCCAGCACGGCGCGCGTGAAGTGCAGGCCTGCCGTCGGCGCCGCCACCGATCCCGGCGGCCCCGCGTACACGGTCTGGTAACGCTCGCGATCGTCCGCGGTCGGCGCCGCGAACCGTTCGATGTAGGGCGGCAGCGGCGGGAGGCCGTGCGTACCCATCAGATCCTCGATCGTCCCGTCGAGGCACTCGACGAGCCGCGGACCGTCGGGGTCGGCGCCGACGATGGAGAGCCGCGTGCCCGCGACCGAGAGCTCCGCGCCCACCCGACAGCGTCGTCCCGGTCGCACCAGCGCCCGCCAGCACCGCGCGTCCGCGCGCGCGAAGAAGAGCAGCTCGACGGGGCGCCCGCCCCGGTCCCGCGCGAGGACCCGCGCCGGGATCACCCGCGAGTTGTTCACGACCATGCAGTCCCCCCGTCGCAACAGGTCCGGGAGCTCGGAAAACGCGCGGTCGTCCAGCGCGCCCCGGGTGCGGTCGATCACGAGGAGCCGCGAGGCGTCGCGGGACGCCTCGGGTGTCTGCGCGATGGCGGTCCGCGGCAGCGCGTAGTCGAACTCGACCAGGTCCACGACGCGTCAGTGTACATGGTCGGCGCGATCGCCCCCGGTCCGCGCCCGAGCCTCCCGCCGAGGCTCCGCCCACGCCGGCCCCGACGGCGCCGCCGGCGATTTTCCGGAAGGCCGAGCGACGCGGGAAAAAGAAGGTTGACGGTATTTTTAGAATTAGGTACACCTAATCTCCGCGGCGCGTGCCCGCGCCGGAGGGAGGTCGTGATGGGAGCTCTCGCGGCAGCACTCGCCCTCGGCGCCCTGGCGGCCACCCCGGGCGTCGCCCGAGCGGCCGACCCGCCGTCGGAAGTGCCGATCGTCATCGAGCAGAACCGCTTCCAACCCGAGGAGGTCCGCGTCAAGGCGGGCGCCGCCTTCGTCCTCGTCGTCACCAACAAGGATCCCGGGCCTGAGGAGTTCGAGAGCAAGGAGCTCAGGATCGAGAAGGTGATCCCCGGTGGGAAGACGCTGAGAATCCGGGTACGCGCGCTGAAGCCGGGCACGTACCCGTTCTTCGGCGAGTACCACGCGAGCACGGCGAAGGGCCGGATCGTCGCCGAGTAGCCGATGGTCGCAACGTTCGTCATCACCCTCCGCGAGGGGTTCGAGGCCGCGCTGCTCCTCGGTATCGTGTACGCGTGCCTCGACCGCTTCGGGGCGCGCGCCCACTACCGCTGGGTGACGCTCGGCGGCGCGCTGGGTCTCGTCGCCAGCATCCTGATGGGAATCGCCGTCACGTTCCTCTCGGGCCCTCTGCTGGACCTCGGCCCCGACCTCGTCGGTGCCGCCGTGATCTTCGCCGCCGTCGGTCTCCTCACCTGGCACGGCTGGTGGATGAGCCGCCACGCGCGCGCCATGGGGCGCGACGTCCAGCGACGCGTGGCGGAGGCGGAGGCGACGCGCCGGCTCTCGGTCCTCGGCCTCATCGCGTTCACGGGGGTCTTCCGCGAAGGCGCCGAGACCGTCCTCTTTCTCTGGGGGCTCATGTCGCAGACCGCGGAGGGGGCGGGCTGGGGCGGCCTCACCGGCGGCGTCCTCGGCGTCCTCACAGCGGCGGCGCTCGGCTGGACGATCTTCCGTGGCGGGACGCGCCTCAGCGTGCGGCACTTCTTCGCCGTGACGTCCATCGTGCTGCTGTTCCTCGCGGCCGGGCTCTTCAGCACGGGTCTCGGCAAGCTCCAGGGCCTCGGCGTGCTGCCGGCGACCGACGCGCTGTGGGACACCTCGGCGCTCCTGAGCGATCACAGCGTCCTCGGCGGATTCTTGAGCGGCCTCGTCGGCTATCGCGCCCGGCCGTCGCTGCTCGAGGTCGCCGCGTACGTGGCGTACGTGGCGGTCGCGGGGACGCTGTTCTTCGGAGTCGCGGGACCGACACCCGACCACCCGCTGCGAGCGGCGGGCGCGGAGAGCGGGATCGACGAGCCGGAGCCCTGACGCCGTCATCATGATGGAGACGCGCGAGACGCGACCCGGCGAGGGAGGCGGACTCAGCCGATCTTCGAGCCTGGCGGGACAGGCCGGTCGGGGTGGAGCAGGATCACCTCGCCCGCTTCGTCGTAGGCGCCGAGCACCAGGGCCTCCGAGACGAAAGGGCCGATCTGCTTCGCCGGGAAGTTGACGACCGCGACCACGCGCCGGCCGATCAGCTCCTCGGCCCGGTAGTGGGCCGTGATCTGCGCGCTCGAGCGCTTCACGCCGAGCGGGCCGAAGTCGATCCAGAGTCGGTACGCCGGACGCCGCGCCTCGGGAAACGCCCGCGCGTCGGTGACGACGCCCACGCGCATGTCGACCTTCTCGAAATCCCCCCAGGTGATCGGCGCCCCGGCTCCGTTCCGCATGTCGCCGTTCACGGGAGCCCAAGCCGCGCGGGCGGAACCACCGAGGGCGGTCTGAGGGAGGCGCGCGCCGGCTCGTCGAGCACACCGAGCGTTGCGCCCGGGTAGTAGAATTCGAGGATCCCCTCCGCCCTGTAGCCACGCTCGGCCATCGCCTTTGCGCCCCACTGCGACATGCCCACGCCGTGACCGTAGCCGCGTCCGGCGAAGTGCGCCCTCGCACCGTCCACGGCGACGGCGAAGAGCGTGGACTTGAGCATCTCGTAGCCGACCATGCGGCGGAAGTCGTTGCCGCGCAGGGGCGCCCGCCCGCGCGTGCCGTGAATCGTGAGTGCCGAGACGCGGAGCGACGGCGTGCGCTCGGTCACCTCCACCGCCTTGACCCACCCGATGTCGAGGCCGTGGCGCCGCAGGATCTCCGAGAGGTCGGCGAGCCGGAGGTCGAGGCTCCAGGCGGAGTGCGGCGCGCCCGCCGAGAACTCGTCGCGAATCGCCTTGAGCGCGGGCATGTTGGGCGCCGCGAAGACGGTGCGCGGGTCCTCGGTGTATCCGCCACTCGTGGCGTGGTAGAACGCCGGGAAGAGACCCCCTCGCCAGAAGAGCACCTGGCCCCGCGTGTCACGGACGGCGTCCCAGACGGGCGAGGACGACGGGACGACCCCGACGTACGCCTGATGGACCGTCGAGGCGACGATGTGGTACGGCTTCGACGCGTTGAGCATCCGATGGTACGCGGCGTACGTGCGCGCGACGATCGCCTGGGCGCGCAGCATGTCGCGCGGCCACCGCTCGCTGGTCTCGGCGCGCAGGACGCCGACCAGGTAGTCCTCGAGGGGCAACTCGTTGACGACCGCGAGGCCCTCGCCGTTCTTCACGACCTCGAGCGTCGCCGGGTACTCGCGGCCGTTCATCTGGATCGGGCGCTCGCTCGTCAGCCGGAACCTCCGCGCGCGACGCCCGTCGATCTCGACGCTCGGGCCGGTGGCGAGCGCCCGGACGACGTCCGCCCGCCACGCGCTCGCGTCGGTGCCCGAGGCGCCGAGCTCGGTCACCACGATGGACACCCCGTGCAGCTCGACGGTGCGCGCGCTCTCGACGATCGCGACGCGGATCGTGCCCGACGCGTGAGCGGGGGGAACGGAAAGGAAGGGGGCAACGGCGAGGAAGGGGGCAACGGTGAGGAAGGGGGAAAGGACGAGGAAGGCGGAAAGGGGGAAGAGGACGAACCCGAGCGTCGTGAGGGCCGCTCGGACCGTCCTCACCGCCGGCCCAGGAGCCACAGGATCAGGCTGAGGACCACACTCAGCAGGAGCGACGTGGCGAGCGGGAAGTAGAAGGTCCAGTTGCCGCGCTGGATGTGAACGTCGCCCGGGAGCCGGCCGAGCCACGGCACCCGGCCCACGAGCACCAGGGCGACGCCGACGAGCGCGATCAGGAGCCCGAAGACGACGAGCATCCGGCCGATCTCGTGCACGCCGCTCACTCGAACAGGCCCGCCTGCCCCGGGGCCGACGCCGGCGGCTGTTTGCCGAGATGCAGATACGCCTCGCGCGTCGCACGGCGGCCGCGGGTTCCCGCCCGGGTGACGAAGCCGATCTTCAGGAGGTAGGGCTCGACCATCTCGGCGAGCGTTTCCGCCTCGTCGTTGATCGTCGCCGCAATCGCCTCGATGCCCACCGGCCCGCCGCCGTACTGATCGATGATCGCCGTCAGAAACCGACGGTCCAGCTGGTCCAGCCCGCGCGCATCGACGCCCTCGCGGTCGAGGGAGGAGCGCGCGACCGGGTCGGTGATCTCCTTGTGGCCGTGGACCAGCGCGTAGTCGCGCACGCGACGCAGCAGGCGGTTCACGATGCGCGGCGTCCCGCGCGCCCGGCGCGCGATCTCGCGCGCGCCCGCCGCATCGACGGGCGATTCTAAGATAGCCGCCGAGCGGGTGACGATACGCGCGAGCTCCGTCTCCGAGTAGAAGTCGAGGTGATGGAAGATCCCGAACCGCTCCCGCAGCGGCGCCGACAGCATCCCGGGGCGCGTCGTCGCGCCGACCAGCGTGAACGGCGCGAGGCGATGCTTGATCGATCGCGCGTGCAGGCCTTTCTCCATGACGAAGTTGACGGCGAAGTCCTCCATCGCCGGATAGAGCAGCTCCTCCACGACGCGCGGCAGGCGATGGATCTCGTCGATGAAGAACACGTCCTTCTCGTTGAGATTGCTGAGGATGCCGAGGAGATCCCCGCCGCGCTCGATCGCCGGGCCCGACGTCGTGACCAGCGTCGTTCCCATCTCGTTGGTGATGATGCCGGCGAGCGTGGTCTTGCCCAGTCCGGGCGGACCGTAGAGCAGCACGTGGTCCACGCACTCGTGGCGGAGCTTGGCCGCCTCGACGGAGACGCGCAGGCTCGCCACCGTCTGCTCCTGGCCCACGTACTCGTCGAACGAGCGCGGGCGGAGCTGGCGCTCGAACAGCGCCTCCTCGGGCGCCGCCTCCCGGCTCAGGATCCGGCCTTCGTCCGCCGCCGCGCTCACGCCTTCTGCCCGCGATAGATCTCGTCGAACAGCTCCTCGGGCGTCGTGATCGAGGGTCGGCGCCGCAGCGCGTCGGTGATGAGCTGCGAGGCCTCGGACGGGCGGTGGCCGAGCTGCTTGACGAGCACCTCCCACGCGAGCTCGCGCAGACCGTCGGCGGCACCGGTGGCGGGCGTGGCCGCGACCGGCTCCGCGGAGACGCCGGGCCGTGCCAGGGCGAACTTCGCGACCTTGGCCTGGAGCTGCGCGACGATGTTCTTCGCCTTCTGTGGGCCGATGCCCGGCAGCGCGCGCAGGTACTTCTCGTCCTGGCGCGCGATCGCCGCCGCCACCTCCGCGACGGGCGCGGCGAGCGCGCGAGCCGCGACCATCGGCCCGACGTCCTTCACGGTGATGAGCTTCTCGAAGAACTCCTTGTCGAGGTCCGACGTGAACCCGATCAGCGCGGGGCGGGGCTGATCGCGTGTCGCGTGGTAGTAGACGACCAGCTCGAGCTCGCTCGCCTTGTCGCCGCGCCCCGCCGTGACGTGCTCGAGCTGCGCAATCGTGATCGGCGGCAGGAACACCTCGTAGCCGACGCCGCCACACTCGAGCACGATCCGGTCCTCGAGCTTCTTCCTCACGACTCCCGACAGCATGGCGATCACGCGAGCCGCCCGCCGAGCCGCGACAGCCCCGTGAGCGCGAGGGCGAGCGCGTCGGCCACGTGCGAGGGCGTCGGGAGTCGCTCGAGCCCGAGGAGCCGTCCGACCGAGCGCTGGACCTGATCCTTCGAGGCGGCGCCGTTGGCCGACACGGCGCGCTTGACCTCCGCGGGGCTGAGCGTCAGGACCGTCACGTCGTGCCGGCGGGCGGCGAGGCAGACCACGCCACGGGCGTGCGCCATCAGCAGCGCCGCCCGCGGGAACCGGTAGGCGGTGTAGACGTCCTCCAGGACGAGCACGGACGGCGCGTGGCTCACCAGGAGCCGGTCCACGACGTCGTAGATCGTGGAGAGCCGCGCTTCGAGGGGCAGGTCGGACGCCGTGCCGACGACGCCACTGTCGACGACCACGGCGCGGCCCGGGGCCGGCGTGATCACCGCATACCCCGTGGCGGCGAGGCCGGGGTCGATCCCGAGAACCGTGAGGCTAGGCAGCCGCGATAGCCTCGAGGACCTCGTCGGGGATGTCGTAGTTAGCGTACACGGACTGGACGTCGTCCAATTCCTCCAGGGCCTCGATCAGTCGCACCACGCTGGTCGCGTCCTTGCCCTCGACCCGGACCGTCGACCTCGGCACGTAGGTCACCCGGGCCTCGAGGACGGGCACGCCCGCCCGCTGGAGCGCCTCACGCACCCGGTCCATTTCAGCAGGCGCGGTGGTGATCTCGAAAACTTTTTCGGCGCGCCGCATGTCGGTGGCGCCGGCGTCCAGGGCTTTCGCGAGGAGGTCGTCCTCGCCGATCTTCTCGGCATCCACCTGGATCATGCCCTGGCGCTCGAACATCCACGCGACGGCGCCCGCGGAGCCCAGGTTGCCTCCCTGCTTCTCGAAAACGTGACGGAGTTCGGGCCCGGTCCGGTTACGGTTGTCGGTCAGGACGTGGATCAGGACGGCGACGCCCCCGGGCGCATACCCCTCGTACGTGATCTCCTCGTACGACTCACCGGGCAGCTCGCCCGTGCCCTTCTGGATCGCCCGCTTGATGTTGTCCTGGGGCATGTTCGCCTCTTTGGCCATCTCGATCGCGGCCTTGAGGCGCATGTTCGCCTTGGGATCCCCGCCGCCGTTCCGCGCGGCGACGGTGATCTCGCGGAGGATCTTCGAGAAGAGCTTGCCCCGCTGGACGTCCGCCTTGCCCTTCTTACGCTTGATCTGCGACCACCGGGAATGCCCTGACATCGCCCTACCCTCTTTCGTTCGAGAGTGCCGCCTTGAGTCGTTTCACGCGCTCGAGCCGCACCTCGCGCCGGGCCACCGCCTCGCTCCAGCGCCGGCGCTCGCCCGGCGTCTCCGGGGTGAACGGCGGGCACGGCCGTGGCCTCAGGTCCGGGCCCAGGTGCACGTAGGTGAGAAACGCCGTGCAGGCGTGCCGCACCTCCCCCGACCACGGTACTTCAGTCAGGACCTTGACGCCAATCTCGAGCGAGGAGGTGCCCACGTGGTTGAGCCCCGCCCGGAAGGTGACGACCTCGTGCGTGAAGATCGGCGAGTAGAAGTCCAGCGCGTCCAGGCACGCCGTCATGACGAGGCCCTTGCAGTACCGCATCGACAGGATCCCGCCGGCCTCGTCGAGCGCCATTAGCATCTTGCCGACGAACATCGTGTTCCCGAACAGCGCGTCCTCCGGCAGCACGCTGCGCGCCGACTCGAAGCGCCAGCGCACGTCGCCGTCGGGCTCGGTCGTCGTGTCGCGCGGCCGCGCTGCCTTCTGCGCGAACCGCGCGAGCCGCTGCGCGCGCCGCCGCCTGGCCGCCTCGGCGAGGCTCGCCTCGGCCGCGTCCGCGGCCTCGATCTTCACGGGGACGGGGCGCGGCCGCATGTCGTCGCCCACCTTCACGAACACGAGGTGGGAGTTGAGCGTCACCGCGCGCGCGCCGGTCGCGACGTCCTCGGCCCACACGCGCACGCCGACCTCGAGCGAAGACGTCCCCACGTACTCGACCTGTGCCCTCAGAATGGCGATCTGGCCCACCCTCACGGGGTGGAGGAAGTCAATGTCGTCGGTCGCTCCGAGGACGACGTGGCCGCGCGCGACGCGCGCCGCCGCCAGCGTTCCCGCCTCGGTGATCCACTGCATCATCCGCCCGCCGTGGATCTGGCCCGGCGCGCCCGCGTGCTCCGGGAACACCCACTGGACCATCTCGACGACGGAGTCGGCGATCGACGGCATAGGGGCACTCTACCACCTTGTCCGGGGCTCGAGGCGTGACCGCGCCGCGTGCCGGCGGTCGACCGCGACCTCCGAGGACGAACACTAGCGCGGAGCTTCGATCGTGACGGTGTCGAGTCGGTGGAAGCCCGTGGGATGCAGACGCAGCCCCCGCACGCCTTCTCGCGCGAGCGCCCAGTTGAGGCGCACGTAGATCGGCAGCCACGGCAGCTCCTGAGCGAGCACGACCTGGGCGCGCTGGTACAGCCGCTGCCGCTCGGAGCGGAACGTGAGCTGGCTGGCGCGGATCAGGAGTCCGTCGAGCTGTGGGTTCCGGTAGAAGGAGAAGTTCGCGGCCCGGGGTCCTTTGATCGCCGCCTCGCTCGTCGAGAGCGGAAACAGGAACAGGTGGGGGTCCCCCCCCGTCACCGGCGCCTCGAGGAGCGCCAGGTCGTGATCGCCCCGCTGGAGGATCGCGCGCGCTGCGTCGGCGGGCTCGGGTCTGAGCGCGAGGTGGATGGACTGGGGGGCGAGCGCGGCCCGGATGGCCTCGGCCACCTTGAGGAGGTTCACCGACGACGCCTCCGACGGCACGAGCAGTCTGGGCCGCAAGCCCTCGGACCAGCCGCCCTCGGTGAGCAGCGTCTTGACCGCGCGGCGGCTTCCGCCGAGCACGGGCGAGCCTTCCCGCCGCGCCCACATACCCGGCGGCAAGAACGACTGAAGCGGAACTGCCGCGCGCTCGAGCGCCACGCCGATGATCACCGGATCGAGGGCCGCGGCCAGGGCCTGGCGCACCTTTCGCCGGGAGAAGGGCACCTTCTCGGTCTCGAACGCGAGGTAGCCGACGCGGAGGCCGGGCAGCGAGAGCGCGCCTTCGGTGCGCCGCGGCGGCCCCGGCGGGAACCAGACGTCGAGCGTCCGCGCATCGAGCTCGGCCTCGGCCTGGTCGTCGTCATCGACCTCGAGGAAGACGAGACGCTCCGACTTCGGGGGAGACCCCCAGTAGCCGGGCACGGCCTCGAGTGCCAATCGTCCGGAAGACGCGTCGACGACACGGTAGGCGCCCGTGCCGATCAGGCGTGCCGTGCCGTCACTCCCGGTGACGATCTTGACGACTCCCAGCCCGGGATGTGCGAGCACGGTGACAAGCGGCGCATAGGGCTGGACGAGCACGATCTGCACGGTGCGCGTGTCGGCCGCCCTCACCTCCCTGACGACGCCGGGTGTCCCTCGGAAAAGGGCCGGCCAGACCGTGGCCGTCGCGGCGCCCTCGGGACCGAGCTGGCGCATGAAGCTCGCCGTGACCTCCGCCGCGGTGAGCGGGGTCCCGTCGTGAAACCGCACGCCGTCGCGCAGCGTGAACGACCATGTGAGGCCGTCGCGAGAGACGGACCAGCGGGTCGCGAGTGCCGGCTCCACGTCGGTCGTGCCGTCGTGATAGGCGACGAGTGTGTCGAACACCTGGCGCGCGATAAGGGGGATCGTCCCCTCGAGCGCCACGGCGGGATCGAGCGCCGCGGGAACGCCCGGCACACCGACGCGCACCTCGCGCCGAGTGCTGGACGGGGCCGGCGTGCTCTCGGGCTGGGACAGCGCAAACGAGGGCCACGCAAGGACGAGCGTCAGGAGAATGACGGGCAGACGCACGAGCCGGACACGCATCGACATCCTTAGATACGTATATACGTGGAACCCTGGGCGTCTGCCAGCCGTTCCGACGGGCAGAGGAACGGGAACCGCGGTACGAAACTTGCTGTCCAAAGCCGACAGTGACCGAGCGAACACACGGAACGGGCCCGGAACGGCCCATGAGGTAAAAAATGCTGCAAATTCAAGGATTCAACTGACGGTAAGTAAGCGGCCAACCTTGACTTTCTTTTTTACAGCCGCCTATACTTCGAGCACGAGGCGAGTGCTCCTGGACGAGCGGCGCACACCGGTGAGAAGGGATGGGCTATGAAGGAGTTCGACAAAAAGAGTAGCCCCAGTCGCGAGGGCTTCTCAAAGTTCCTGCCCGCCTCCATGTCCGATTCGAGCACGCGCCGCCGGCTCACGGAATACGAAATTCAGATCCAGGACCTGCAAGCCTACATCCGATCGCTCGAGGCCGAGACCGTCCATCTCCGGAAGAAGCTCGAGGACGCCCCCAAGGACTTCATGATCCTCGAGAACAAGCTGCGAGAGGCGAACCGCCAGCTCGTGCAGGCGTTCAACCAGAACGAGAAGCTCGTGAACGCCCTCTACGAGGCGCGCGAGCAGATTACGGCGCTCAAGGAAGAAGTGGACAAGCTCTGCGCGCCGCCCTCGACGTACGGTGTGTACCTCTCCCCGAACGACGACGGGACCGTCAACATCCTCTCGCAGGGCCGGAAGGTCAAGGTCAACCTCCATCCCTCGCTCAAGCCCGAGGCGCTCAAGCCCGGACAAGAGCTGATCCTCAACGAGGGGCTCAACGTCATCGAGGCGGCCGGCTACGAGATCCAGGGCGAGGTCGTCGTGCTCAAGGAGCAGCTCGACCCCGAGCGTGCGGTCGTCACGCTCCGCGCCGATGAGGAGAAGGTCGGGATCATCGCCGACCCGCTCCGCTCGCAGCGGCTCAAGACCGGCGACCACATCCTCATGGACGCCAAGTCCGGATACCTCCTGGAGAAGCTTCCGAAGAGCGAGGTGGAAGATCTCACTCTGGAAGAGGTCCCGGACATCGGCTACGACGATATCGGAGGGCTCATCGACCAGATCGAGGCGATCAAGGACGCGGTCGAGCTCCCCTACCTCTACGCCGACTATTATAAGGAGCACAAGCTCACCCCGCCCAAGGGCGTGCTCCTCTACGGACCGCCCGGGTGCGGCAAGACCATGATCGCCAAAGCCGTCGCCAACAACCTCGCCGAGAAGATCTCCGAGAAGCGCGGCGAGAAAATCAAGGGCTACTTCCTCAACATCAAGGGCCCCGAGCTCCTCAACAAGTACGTCGGCGAAACCGAGCGGAAGATCCGCGAGATCTTCCAGAAGGCCAAGGAGAAGGCCAACGAGGACGTCCCGGTCGTCGTCTTCTTCGACGAGATGGACGCGCTCTTCCGCACGCGTGGCACCGGCATCTCCTCGGACGTCGAGACCACGATCGTTCCCCAGCTCCTCGCCGAGATCGACGGCGTCGAGGGCCTCAAGAACGTCATCGTCATCGGAGCCTCGAACCGGCAGGATCTCATCGACCCGGCGATCCTTCGCCCGGGCCGGCTCGACGTGAAGATCAAGATCGAGCGGCCCGACCGCGGCGCCGCCACCGACATCTTCCAGAAGTACCTCACCGCGGACGTCCCGATCGCCGAGTCGGAGAAGCGGGGAGAGATGGGCGCGACGATCGAGGTCATGATCACCGGGGCCGTGGAGGCCATGTACGCGCTCTCCGAGGAGAACCGGTTCCTCGAGGTCACGTACGCGAACGGCGACAAGGAAGTCCTCTACTTCAAGGACTTCGCCTCGGGTGCGATGATCGAGTCCATCGTCCGTCGCGCCAAGAAGCTGGCACTCAAGCGCCTGATTGGCGGCGGCCCCAAGGGCATCACCACCGAGGATCTCAAGACCGCCGTCCGCGAGGAGTTCAAGGAGAACGAGGACCTGCCGAACACCACGAACCCCGACGACTGGGCGAAGATCGCGGGGAAGAAGGGTGAGCGGATCGTCTACGTGAAGCCACTGATGGGCGAGTCCAAGGAGAAGCAGCGGAGCGTCGAGCGCATCGTCAACACCGGACAATATCTGTAATCGCGATCGAGAGGGGGGCGGCGCGCCCCCCTCGTCCTTCCCCTGGCCCCGGGGCCAGGGGTTTCTGTTCTCTAGGGAGCGAGGAACCGCATGGCCATCCCGAAAGTCATGGGCATCGAGACCGAGTACGGGATCACGGTCAAGAACCAGCCGGACTTCAACCCGATCCTCTCGTCTCTCCTGCTCATCAACTCCTACGAGACGTACCGGTCCTCGCGCGTGCGCTGGGACTACGAGGCCGAAAGTCCGCTGCGCGACGCGCGCGGCTTCGAGTACATGGAGGAGAAAGAAGGCACGTCCAAAGAGGAGTCGCGCCTCATCAACCTCATCCTGTCCAACGGCGCGCGCTTCTACGTCGATCACGCCCACCCCGAGTACTCGAGTCCAGAAACGACGAATCCAAGAGACCTGGTCATCTGGGATCGCGCTGGCGAACGCATTCTGAACCTGTCGCGGCAGCGAGCCGAGGCGGTCTCGCCCCCGGAACAGCGCATTCTGATCTACAAGAACAACACCGATAGCAAGGGCAACTCGTACGGCACCCACGAGAACTACCTCATGGATCGCAAGGTGCCGTTCGCGCGGATCGTGCAGCACCTCATGCCCTTCTTCGTCACGCGCCAGATCTTCACCGGTGCCGGCAAGGTCGGCGCAGAGAACAACGCCGACCAGTGCGACTACCAGATCTCGCAGCGCGCCGACTTCCTCGAGACCGAGGTGGGCCTGGAAACGATGCACTCGCGCCCGATCATCAACACGCGCGACGAGCCCCACGCCGACCCCGAGAAGTACCGTCGACTCCACGTCATCGTCGGTGACGCCAACCTGAGCGAGATCGCCAACTACCTGAAGGTCGGCACGATGGCGATCGTCCTCAGCATGGTCGAGGACGACTTCATCGACCGCGACCTCTCGCTCGACAGCCCGGTCCTCGCGTTCCGCAAGGTGTCGCGAGACCTCTCGTGCCGGGAGCCCATCCGGCTCAAGGACGGCCGCTCGGTGACCGCCGTCGACGTCCAGCGAGAGTTCCTCGAGCTCGCGCAGCGCTACTACCGCGACCGCGAGAAGGAGGGCTGGGTCGGGGACGTCCTCACGCGCTGGGAGCACACGCTCGACGGCCTCGCCGGGGACCCCATGCGGCTCGGCCGCGAGCTGGACTGGGTGATCAAGCGCCAGCTCATCGAAAACTACATGGCGAAGCACGGACTCGCCTGGGACGACTCGCGCGTGCAGATGATCGACCTCCAGTACCACGACATCCGCCCGGGGAAGGGCCTGTACGCCAAGCTGGAGGAGGCGGAGGCCGTCGAGCGTCTCGTCACCGACGACGAGATCTCCAAGGCGATCTACGACCCGCCCAAGGACACGCGCGCGTACTTCCGCGGGATGTGCCTGCAGCGCTACGCGGACGAGATCGTGTCGGCGAGCTGGGACTCGGTGATCTTCGATCTCAAAGAGGGGCCCTTGAAGAAAATCTTCATGCTCGAGCCGCTCCGCGGCACCGAGGCGCACGTCCGCCAGCTCCTCACCGAGTCGCCGACCGCGGCGGACCTGCTCCGCAACATCTCCCGGTCGAGCGGCGGGATGTGACGGCAATGATGGACACGGGGGGCCGCTGGCGAGGCGTCTTCAACGACTACTCGAACCCGAGCTTCATGGACCTGCTCCGGCGCGAGGCGCCGCACCTGATGCCGAGCGCGTCGCCCACGCCCCAGGAGGTGCCGCACGAGCCGCCGCACGGAACGACGGTGCTGTCCGTACGGTACCGCGACGGCGTCATCATGGCCGGCGACCGGCAGGCGACCGCTGGCTTTCAGGTCGCGAGCCGGCGAATCGAGAAGATCTTCAAGGCCGACGAGCTGAGCGGCGTCGGCATCGCCGGCGCGGCCGGGCCCGCGACGGAGATGGCGCGGCTCTTCCAGACCGAGCTCGAGCACTACGAGAAGGTGGAGGGCGAGAACCTCTCGCTCGAGGGCAAGGCCAACCGGCTCAGTCAGATGATCCGGATGAACCTGCCCGCCGCGATGCAAGGTCTCGTGGTCGTGCCGATCTTCGCGGGTTACGACGAGAAGGCGGGCGTCGGGCGGCTCTTCAAGTACGACATCACCGGTGGCCGTTACGAGGAGACCAACTACGACGCGCAGGGCTCCGGCGCCAGCTACGCCCGCGACTCGCTCAAGAAGCTCTGGAAGCGCGACATGACGCGCGAGGAGGCGCTCCGGGCGACGCTCGAGGCGCTCTTCGACGCCGCCGACGAGGACGTGGGCACCGGCGGCGCCGACCTCGTGCGCGGCATTTTCCCCACCGTGAAGCTGATCACCCGCTCCGGGTTCGCCGAGGTGCCCGAGGACGAGGTGCGCCGCGTGTGGGAGGCCATCCGCGCCGACCGGGCCCGCAACGCGACGGGCGCCTGACGTCATGCCGCTGCCCTACTACGTCAGCCCCGAGCAGATGATGAAGGACAAGGCGGAGTACGCCCGCAAGGGCATCGCGCGCGGGCGCTCCATCGTCAGCCTCGAGTACGCCGACGGCATCCTGCTGGTCGCCGAGAACCCCTCGACCCTGCTCCATAAGATCTCGGAAATCTACGACCGGATCGCCTTCGCGGGCGTCGGCAAATACAACGAGTTCGAAAACCTCCGGATCGCCGGCATCCGCCATGCGGACGTCAAGGGGTACTCCTACAGCCGCGGCGACGTGACCGCCAAGGCACTGGCGAACGCCTACTCGCAGGCGCTCGGGAGCATCTTCACCCAGGACATCAAGCCGTTCGAGGTCGAGGTCCTCGTGGCCGAGGTGGCCGAGGCGAACGGCTCGAAGAACGAGATCTACCACATCCTCTACGACGGCACGATCGAGGACGAGCACAACTACGCGGCGATGGGCGGCCAGGCCGACGAGATCCGCCGGTTCCTCAAGGACCACTACCGCGAGGGGCAGACACTCGGCGAGGCACTCGGTCTCGGCGTCCGCGCGCTGACGGTGACGCAGAACAAGCCGCTCAGCGAGCGCGACCTCGAGGTGGCGGTCCTCGACCGGACGAAGGTTCAGCGCAAGTTCCGGCGCATTCCCGTGGAGGCGCTCGGCCAACTCCTGGGCACGGCGAGGTAAGGCGTGCTAGGCTGAGGGCAGGCATGGAGCCGCCCCTCCGATGAAGCGTCGGATCTTCGGTCTCGAGAACGAATACGGTCTCACCTGCACCCTGAACGGCCAGCGGCGCCTCAGCCCCGACAACGTCGCGCGCTATTTGTTCGAGAAGGTGATCCCCGGCGCGCGGAACGCCAACGTGTTCCTCGAGAACGGGGCGCGCCTGTACCTCGATACGGGATTCCACCCCGAGTACGCGACGCCCGAGTGCGACGACGTGGCCGAGCTCGTCATCCACGACAAGGCGGGCGAGCGCATCGTCGAGGACCTCCTGCACCAGGCGGAGAAGCGCCTGCGCGAGGACGGGATCTCGGGAAACATCCTGCTGTTCAAGAACAACACCGACTCGGCGGGCAACTCGTACGGCTGTCACGAGAACTACCTCGTGAGCCGGGACGTGAGTTTCCAGCGGCTGGCCGAGGCCCTCATCCCCTTCTTCGTCACCCGGCAGATCTTCGCGGGCGCCGGCAAGGTGCTCCAGACCCCACGCGGCTTCCACTACTGCCTCTCCCAGCGGGCGCAGCATATCTGTCAGGAGATCTCCGGCGCGACCACGTCGTCGCGCTCGATCATCAACACGCGCGACGAGCCCCACGCCGACGCGGAGAGATATCGGCGCCTCCACGTCATCGTCGGCGATTCGAATATGTCTGAAGTCGCGACGTACTTGAAGATCGGGACGACCGCGCTCGTGCTTGACATGATCGAAGACGGATTCTTCGACCGCGATTATTCGCTGCAATCGCCCGTGCAGGCCATCCGCGACATCTCTCACGATCCGACGCTGCGGGAGGCCATCAAGCTCAAGGACGGGCGTACGATCAGCGCGCTCCAAATGCAGCTCGAGTACCTCGAGTACGCAACGCGGTACGTGGACTCGATCAGCCCCGACCCCGCGACGAAGGACGTCCTGACGCGCTGGACCGACGTGCTCGGGAAGCTCGAGACGGACCCCATGCAGCTCGGCCGCGAGCTGGACTGGGTCATCAAGCGCCAGCTCATCGAGAACTACATGAACCGCCACCGGCTGACGTGGCGGGACCCCAAGGTCTCGCTCCTGGATCTCCAGTACCACGACATCCGCCCCGACAAAGGCGTCTACTACCGTCTCGTCGCCAACGACCACGTCGACCGGATCACCGACGACGAGACCATCGAGCAGGCCAAGCACGTGCCGCCGCAGACCACGCGCGCACGCCTCCGCGGCGAGTTCATCCGGCAGGCCAACCTCAAGGGCAAGGACTACCGGGTGGACTGGGTCTACCTCAAGCTCAACGACCCGGAGCGCGAGACGATCCTCTGCAAGGACCCGTTCCAGTCGCACGACGAACGGGTCGAGCGCCTGATCCGGTCGTTCTGAAGCCCTTCCGATCACTCAGACGGTCGCGGCGTCCTCCGCCTCACGGAGACGTCGAATCGGGAACGACCCAGGTGATGATCACGCCGATCACGAGGACGATGGCGAACGCCGCGACGACGACCGTCGCCGTGTAACCCACGACGCTCCGTTCCGGCACCCTCATGAGCACGGGAACGCCCAGGTACAGGAGGTAGAGACTGTAGAAGCCCAGGAGCATCAGGATGTCCAGCGCCGGAATCAGGCGGAAGACGCCGGCCAGCCAGGCGGCGGTGCAAGAATACGCGGCGAGCTTGAACGCCTGGAGCTGATCCTCCCAGCCGGAGAAGGTCGTGGTCAGGCGCTCGATGATGAGCGCGAGCACGTAGACACCGATCAGACTCCCGACGTATGCCACGACGGCGTGGCCGATGGACGTGCCAAACGCGACGCGGGTGCGTCCCGTCACGGGGTTGCCGTAACCGATCACCGAGAGACCGACGATCGAGGCCAGCGGGCCGATGGCTGCCAGCGGGGCGACGTATGACAGGTACAACTCGGCGACGCTCGAAGGCTCCCTGGCGATCACCCGCCACTCGCGTCGAGGCTGCATCAGGATATTCTTGACCCGATCTCGGAGGCTCATCCCGTTTCTCCTCTGGCGTTCGTGGACCGCCGCGGCAGGGCGGCGCCGCCCTGCGATCACGGCTGTAGGGGTATGATCTCACGGTGTGGCGGGGGCCCGAGCGGGCTCTGGCGGAGGCGTTCGGCCGGATCGAGCGGGCCGACCCACAGCGTGGAGGTGGTTCGGTCCGGGCCTGCCCAACCCGATGTATAACCACGCCGCAGTTGACACCTCCGGGGCACGAGCCCTAATCTGAATTTCTGCGCTCACTCGAGCGGTGCGTGACTCGTGAGCGGGGCGCGGATGTTCAGGGACGAGAACGGCCAGCCGCGCGCCCAGCGGCCGGTCGACGTGATCGAGACAAGCGGGCGGGCCAGCAAACCGCGCAGCGGCCATCCGCGGCGCGCGGAGCGTCGACTATGTTCGGGAAGAAGCGGACGAAACCGTCGGGCAAGCCGAGCGACCTCACCGCGTTCATCGACGAGGGCTCCGAGATCGAAGGAAAGTACACGTTCACCGGAACCGCGATGGTGAACGGGCGCTTCCGGGGCGAGATCGTGTCGAACGACACCCTCATCGTCGGCGAGAAGGGCGTGGTCAACGCCGCGATCCGCGCCGGGGTCGTGCTGATCAACGGCGAGGTCGTCGGTAATGTCCTCGGCTCCGAGCGCGTCGAGATCCGGGGCACGGCGCGCGTCTTCGGTGACGTCGAGGCGCCCGTCGTGGTGATCGAGGAGGGCGTGCTCTTCGAGGGGCACTGTCGCATGACCAAGGCCGAGGCGGCGCCCGCGACCCGGGACACCGTCGTTTCTCTGAAGCGCCCGGGCTGAGCGCCGACGCGTCGCCGTCGGATCACCTCGCTCCGTACTCGAACCGCTCGAACTCCGTCACGCTGTCGGCCTTCGACCAGAGCCCCACCGCCCCCGGCCCCTCGAGCGTCGCATCGCGCACCGCGAAGAGTCGCCGGCCGTCGAGCGACACCCGGAACTCGGCGCCCGCGAAGTCCACACGTAGCGTGTGCCAGGCCCGCGACTCGGCGCCGCGGCTGTCGAAGTCGGTCGCCCCGCCGTCCGGCACGAGGTCGTCGCGCCGGCCCTCCACCACCCTGAAGGCCTGGACGTTGCCGGCCAGCGTGTGGGCACGGGCGACGTAGTAGTTGCGCGGGTCGCGCCAGCGCCAGATGACGCCGCCCGCGCGGTCCTCCCGGCCACCGATGGATCGGAAGCGCACCTGGACGAACCCGTCGCGGAGCGGCGCGTCCTGGACGAGCGCCCACCCGACGGTCGCGCCGCCGCGGTAGATCAGCCGGCCCTCACGCGCCGTCCACTGGGCGGCGCCCCTGCCCGTCGGGCCGAGCGACCACTCGCGCGGCGGCTCGGCGCGCACGGCCGAGGCGACGAGCAGCGTCGCTCCGACGAGCGCGGGGACACGCGTGTTCACCCGAGCGGTCCTACGGCGGCCTCCACCGCCGCGAGCACGCTTCCGTCCTCGGCGAGGGCACGCGCCGCATCGAGATCCGCCTTGAGGTAGCGGTCGTTGCCGAGCGGCGCGACACGCCGGCGGACCGCGGCGCGGGCCGCCTCGCTGCCACGGCCGGGCTCGAGGGGGGCGCGCAGGTCGAGCGCCTGCGCCGCGAGCACGAGCTCGATCGCGAGCACCTGGCGCACGAGGCCGAGCGCCCGCCGGAGCTTCAGCGCCGCGCCGGCGCCCATCGAGTTGTAGTCCTCCTGGAGCCCGGAGGTAGGAATGGAGTCGACGCTGGCCGGATGCGCGAGGGTCTTCACCTCGGCGACGAGGGCCGCGGCGACGTACTGGGCGAGCATGTAGCCCGAATGCAGTCCGCCATGCGGCGAGAGGAAGGGCGGGAGCCCCTCCGAGGTCAGCGGGTTCACGAGGCGGTCGACGCGGCGCTCGGCGATGCCGGCGAGCTGGGCGAGGCCGATCCCCAGCGTGTCGAGGACGAGGCCCAGCACCTCACCGTGGAAGTTGCCGCCGCTCAGCACGGCGCCGTCCGCCGGAAAGACGAGCGGATTGTCCGAGACGCTCCCGAGCTCGCGCAGGACCACGTCGCGTGCGAAGCCGAGCGCCTCGCGCGCCGCCCCGTGGACCTGTGGCATGCAGCGCAGGCTGTACGCGTCCTGCACGCGCGTGCAGTCGCGGTGCGAGGCGATGATCCCGCTCTCGGCCGTCAGGCGGCGCAGGTTCGCCGCGGACGCGAGCTGGCCCGGGTGCGGCCGGAGCCGGTGGATCCGCTCGTCGAACGCCGCGTTGGTCCCCATCAGCGCCTCGAGCGACATCGCCCCGGCGACGTCCGCGAGGCGAACCAGACGAAGCGCGTCGGTGACGGCGAGCGCCGCGAGCGCCGTCATCAGGTGCGTCCCGTTGAGGAGGGCCAAGCCCTCCTTCGCCTCGAGGGCCAGCGCGGTGAGCCCGGCGCGCGCGAGCGCCTCTCGCGCCGGCACGCGCTGCCCGTCGAACCAGGCCTCGCCCTCGCCGATGAGACACAGGGCCACGTGCGCGAGGGGCACCAGGTCCCCCGACGAGCCCAGCGATCCCTGCTCGGGCACGAGGGGGTGCACGCGCCGGTTCAGGCAGGCGAGCAGCGTCTCGACGACCGCCGGGCGTACGCCCGAGGCGCCCCGCGCGAGCGACGCGGCGAGCAGGAGCATGACGGCGCGAACCTCCTCCTCGGCGAGGGGCGCGCCGACGCCGCCCGCATGGCTCAGGACGAGGTTCCGCTGGAGCTCCGCGCGCTCGGGGGCCGGGATGACGACGTCCTTGAGCTTGCCGACGCCGGTCGTGATGCCGTAGATCGGCGTCGCGCTCGCCGCGAGCCCCTCGACGAAGCGCCGCCCCGCGGCGAGCGCGCGCGCCGGGGCAGGCGCCAGGTGGACCTCCTCGCCGCGGCGCGAGACGGCCTCGACCGTTTCGAGGCTCAGCGGGCCGCCGTCGAGATCGACCATCCCTTGGTCAGCTCGAGGACGCGCGCGAGGAGCTCGCGCTCGTCCACGGTCGTGAGGCGTCCCGACGCGACCACGTGGCGCCCGTGCACCCAGACGTCGCTCACGGCTCGAGGCGACATGGCGTAGACGACGGACTTGAGGAGGTCGGTGCGCGGGTGGAGCGAGGGGTCCTCGAGGTTCACGGCGACCAGGTCGGCGAGCTTGCCGGGCTCGATGACGCCGGCGTCGAGCCCCAGCAGCGCGGCGCCCGCACGTGTCCCCATCGCGAACGCGCGCTCGGCGTCGAGCGCCGAGCCGTCGAGGAGGCGGACCCGCTGGAGCAGCGAGGCCATCCGCATCTCCTCGAACACGGAGAGCCGGTTGTTGGCCGACCCGCCGTCGGTCCCGAGCGCGATCCGCACGCCCGCGGCCAGCAATTCCGGGATGCGCGTGATGCCGTCGCCGAGGAACATGTTGGAGCTCGGGCAGTAGGCGAGCGCCGCGCCGCGCGCCCCCATCCTCGCGATCTCGTCGTCGTCGAGCCACACGCCATGCACCCCGATCATCCGTGGCCCGAGCACGCCGAGCGCGTCGAGGTAGCGGATGGGCGTGGCGCCGTGCTCCGCGAGCGTCCGCTGGCCCTCGTAGCGTCCCTCCGCCACGTGGATGTGGAACGGGACCTGCTCCGTCTCCGCCACTTCCCACCCAGCCCGGATCATCGCGGGCGAGGCGCCATGAGGGCTGTGGGGTGCGGGCTGCACGCGCGCCGTCGCGTCGCCCGCATGGGCGGCGACCAGCGCGCGCGTTCTTCGCGCGGCGTCGGCGACCGTCTCGCAGTACCGCCGGGGCGCGCCCTCCCAGTCGTACATCGTGCGCGCGAGGACGAGACGGATCCCGACCCGGCGAGCCGCGTCGATCACCGCCTCGGCGTTCTCGTTGCCGTCGTCATTGAGGTAAAAGAAATCCACGCACGTCGTGGCCCCGTGCAGCAGCAGCTCGGCGAACGCGAAGGCGGCGCCGAGCGCGATTCCCGCGCGGTCGAGCTTCTCCGAGAACGGGTAGAGCACCCGGTCGCGCCAGCTCATGAAGTCGAGGTCGTCACCGAGACCGCGCAGGAGCGACTGGAACGTGTGGCAGTGGGCGTTGACCGTCCCGGGCAGGAGCGCCTTGCCCGTGAGCATGACATCGCTCGGCCAGACGCGGTGCACGTGTTCGAGCGCGGCGATGCGGCCGCCCTCCACCACCACGACCCGCCCGGATTGCCAACCTGCGTCCGTGAGGACCAGGTCGGGAACGAGCCGCTGGGTCATGGTAGCGGGGGCCGCGAGGCCGCCGCACGCGGCGGGTGGCCTGACAAAGGAGCGACCCGGCTCCGTCCGATCATTGCCCACACACCAGCCGGCCGCGCTTGACGACGCGGCTCACGTGGTTCACGCCGTAGAGGTACGAGAGGTACCGCCAGTTCGGGACCTGGGCGAGGAGCAGGTCGCACTGCTTCCCGGGTCGGAGCGACCCGAGCTCCGCCTCGAGCCCCATCGCGTAGGCGCCGTGGAGCGTCACGCCGAGGAGGGCCTCCTCGGGGCTCATCGTCATCTGGCTCACCGCCATCGTCATGACGAGCTGGAGGTTCGGCCCCATCGCGGAGCCGGGGTTGAAGTCGGAGGCGAGCGCCACGCGCACGCCGGTCTCGAGGAACTTCCGGGCGGGCGCGTACGGCAGGCCGAGGAAGAACGCGGTCCCGGGGAGCAGCGCGGCGGTCACGCCCGCCGCCTTCATCCTGACCACGTCCTCGACGCGCGACTTCAACAGGTGATCCGCCGAGAGGGCGCCCAGCTCGGCGGCGAGGGCGGCGCCGCCGAGCGAGACGAACTCGTCGGCGTGGAACTTGGCCCGGAGCCCGTACCGCGCTCCCGCCTCGAGGATGCGTCGGGCCTGCGCGACGGAGAACACGCCCTCGTCGCAGAAGACGTCGACGTACTCCGCGAGCCGCCGCTCGGCGACCGCGGGTAGCATCTCGCGCACGACGTGATCGACGTACGCGTCGGTTCGCCCCTTGAACTCGGGTGGAACCTCATGCGCGCCGCAAAAGGTCGCGTGGAGCGCAACGGGCTGGAGCGCGCCCAGGCGGTGCGCGGCGTCGAGCATCTTGAGCTCGTCCGGCGTCGTGAGCCCGTAACCCGACTTGACCTCGAGCGTCGTCGTGCCGTGCGCGAGCACGGTCGCGAGGCGCGGCAGCGCGAGCTCGACCAGCGCGTCGACGCTCGCCGCCCGCGTGGCGCGCACGGTGGAGAGGATGCCGCCGCCCGCCGCCGCGATCTCCCGGTACGTCGCGCCGCTCGCGCGGAGCGCGTACTCCTCCTCGCGCGAGCCCGCGAAGATCAGGTGGCTGTGGGAGTCGACGAAGCCGGGGAGCCCGACGCCGCCACCGGCGTCGAGTCGTCGTGCGCCCAGCGCCGCGGCCACCTCCGCGTCCAGGCGCGACTCGGGACCGACCCACACGATGCGGCCGCCGTGAGCCGCGAGCGCTCCCCGCGTGATCACGCCGAGCGGCCCCTCGCCGAGCGCGGGCTCGCACGTCACCAGCTCGGCAAGGTTCGTGACCACGAGGTCGGCCGGGAGCATCGCCCCCACCCTCACGACGTGATCCCGGGCAGGTCGAGGCCGTGGCGCCGGGCCCCGGCGATCGCCTCCGGGTAGCCAGCGTCGGCGTGGCGCATGATGCCGGTGCCCGGGTCGGTCGTCAGCACGCGCTCGAGCCGCCGCGCCGCGTCGGGGCTGCCGTCGGCGACGACGACCATGCCGGCGTGGATCGAATAACCGATGCCGACGCCGCCGCCGTGGTGGACGGAGACCCACGTCGCGCCGGCCGCCGTGTTCACGAGGGCGTTGAGGATCGGCCAGTCGGCGATCGCGTCCGAGCCGTCGCGCATCGACTCCGTCTCGCGGTTGGGTGAGGCGACCGAGCCCGAGTCGAGGTGGTCGCGGCCGATCACGATCGGCGCCCTCACCCGCCCGGTGGCCACCAGGTCGTTAAAGATCCGCCCTGCCGTCGCCCGCTCGCCGTAGCCGAGCCAGCAGATGCGGGCGGGGAGCCCCTGGAACTGAACCCGCTCGTGCGCGAGACGGAGCCAGTGGACCAGGTGCGCGTTGTCCCGGAACGCGTCCATGAGTGCCCGGTCGGTCGCGTAGATGTCCTCTGGGTCTCCCGAGAGCGCGACCCAGCGGAACGGCCCCTGCCCCTCGCAGAAGAGCGGGCGGATGAACGCCGGCACGAAGCCGGGGTAGGCGAAGTCGGTGACGCCGGCGTTCTCGGCCTCGCGCCTGACGTTGTTGCCGTAGTCGAAGAGGATCGCGCCGCTCTTCTGGAGCTCGAGCATCGCGCGCATGTGCTCGGCGAGCGAGGCGTACGCGCGCGTGAGGTAGTCCCTGGGATCGCGGGCGCGGAGCGCGGCCGCGGCCTCGACCGAGAGCCCCGCGGGGATGTAGCCGTTCAGCATGTCGTGGGCCGCGGTCTGGTCGGTGACGACGTCGATCCGTACCCCGCGGCTCGCCAGGACCGGGTGAACGTCCGCCGCGTTGCCGTGGATCGCGATCGAGAGCGCCGTGCGCGTCGCCCGCGCCACCTCCGCCCAGCCGAGAGCCTCGTCGATCGAGGACGTCATCCGGTCGACGTAGCCGAGGCGCAGCCGCCGCTCGATCCGGCCGCGATCGATCTCGACGAAGAGCCCGACGCCGCCGTTCAGCGTGACGGCGAGCGGCTGGGCCCCGCCCATCCCCCCGAGCCCCGCGGAGAGCACGAGGCGTCCGGCGAGCGTCCCGCCGAAGTGCTTCCGCGCGCACGCCCCGAACGTCTCGTAGGTGCCCTGGAGGATCCCCTGCGTCCCGATGTAGATCCACGAGCCCGCCGTCATCTGGCCGTACATCGTGAGCCCCATCGCCTCGTAGCGCCTGAAATGTTCCCAGTCACCCCACGCCGGGACGAGCATGGAGTTGGCGATCAGGACGCGCGGCGCGTCGGGAGACGTCCTGAAGACGCCGACGGGCTTCCCCGACTGGATCAGCAGCGTCTGGTCGGCCTCGAGCCGCCGGAGCGTCGCGACGATCGCGTGGTAGGCCTCCCAGCTCCGCGCGGCCTTGCCCGAGCCGCCGTAGACGACGAGGTCCTCCCAGCGCTCGGCCACGTCGGGGTCCAGGTTGTTCATGAGCATCCGGAGCGCCGCCTCCTGCGGCCAGCCCTTGCACGAGATCGCGGCGCCGCGCGGCGCCCTGACCGGCTCGACGGGCCGCCCCCTCGGGACGCTCATCTACACCGCCATGATGTTGTAGCCGCAGTCCACGTAGATGACCTCGCCCGTGATCCCCGAGGCCATGCGGGAGGCGAGGAAGAGCGCGGTGTCTCCGATCTCGCGCAGCTCGACGTTGCGGCGGAGGGGCGCCTTCTCCGCGTGATGCTTGAGCATTTCGGTGAAGCCGCGGATCCCGCGCGCGGCGAGCGTGTTGACGGGACCGGCCGAGATCGCGTTGACACGGATCCCCCTCGGGCCGAGGCTCGCGGCGAGGTAGCGCACCGAGGCCTCGAGCGAGGCCTTGGCCACGCCCATGACGTTGTAGCCGGCCGCGACACGCTCGGCGCCGAGGTACGTCATCGCGATCACCGACGCCGCATCCGACTTCTCGAGCAGCGGCAGCGCCGCGCGCACGAGCCCGACGAGCGAGTACGCGGAGACGTCGTGGGCCACGCGGAACCCCTCCCGCGAGGTCCCGACGAAGTCGCCCTCGAGGTCCTCGCGCTGGGCGAACGCCACCGAGTGGACGAGCGTGTCGAGACGCCCGAGGTCGCGCGCGACGCCGGCGAAGACGGCGCCGATCTCGCCGTCCGACGCGACGTCGCAGGGGTAGATCACCGAGCCGGGCAGCGTCCCCGCCAGCTCCTCGACGTTCTCCTTGAGGCGGTCACCCTGGTAGGTGAACCCGAGACGCATCCCGGCGCCCGCGAGCGCCTGGGCGATGGCCCAGGCGATCGAGCGCTTGTTGGCGACACCGAAGACGATGCCGGTCCTGCCGTCGAGCAGACCCATCCGCGGGACCTCAAGGACTCATGCGAGCCTAGCGCACGGCTCGACCGGCGGCAAGCCTCCCGCGCTATACTGCCGTCCGATGACCCCGAACCACGTGAAGCAGCGGCTCGCCGCCGGCAAGGCGTGCTTCGGCTCGCTCCTGAACTTCGGCGACCCGCTCGTGGCGGAGCTGATGGCGTCGGTCGGCTTCGACTGGCTCCTCGTGGACACCGAGCACGGGCCCATCGACCTCGCGACCCTGGCGACGATGTTCGCGACGATCACGCGCTACCCGTGCGCGCCCTTCGTCCGCGTCCACGCGCTCGACGAGGAGAACGTCAAGCGCGTGCTCGACGCCGGCGCGTGGGGCGTGCTCGCGCCCAACATCCGCACGCGCGAGGAGGCGGAGCTGCTCGTCCGGGCGTGCAAGTACCCGCCCGAGGGCGTGCGCAGCCTCGGCGCCGGGCGCTTCGCGCTGTCGTTCAAGACCGACGCGCCGACCTATTTCCAGCGCGCCAACGACGAGATCCTCGTCATCGCCCAGATCGAGCACGTCGACGCCGTGGCGAACATCGACGCGATCCTCTCGGTCCCCGGGGTCGACGCGTGCTACGTCGGGCCGAACGACTGGTGCGCGTCGGCGGGCCTCCCGCCCTCGCTCGAGCCGCCGTATCCGGAGTTCGAGGCGGCGATGCAGACGGTCCTCGCCGCGGCCCGTCGCCACGGGGTCGCCGCCGGCATCCACAGCCTCCAGCCCGAGACCGTCAACCGGCGCATCCGCGAGGGCTGGAGGCTCGTCGGGATGGTGAACGACCAGCGCTTCCTCTTCGGAGCGGCGAAGGCCGCGCGCGACGCCGTCAAGACCGACGTGTGAGCGCGCCGCGGCTCGGCATCGGCCTCTCCCCGTTCGCCTCCGAACCCGTGGCGGACTTTGTCGCCATCGCGCGCGAGGCCGAGGCGCGCGGCTACCACACCGCGTGGGTGGGCGAGTCCTCCGGGTACGATGCGATCAGCGTGATGACGCTCATCGCGTCCCACACCGAGCGGCTCCACGTGGGCTCGGCGGTCGTCCCCGTCCAGACCCGCACGCCCGTGGTCCTGGGAGTCTCGGCCGCGAGCCTCGGCCACCTGGCGCCGGGGCGTGTCGTCCTCGGGCTCGGCCTCTCGAGTCGCACGATCGTCTCCGACTGGCACGGACTCCGCTTCGAGAACTCGCTCCGGCAGATCCGCGAGGCCGTCCAGATCGTCCGCCTGGCGGCGTCCGGGGAGCGCGTGAATTTCGATGGCACGTTCTACCGCGTGAAGAACTTCCGGATGACGGCGTCGCCTCCCGAGACGCCCGTCCGCATCGTCCTGGCCGCGCTCGGCCCCGAGATGCTGGAGCTGGCGGGCGAGATCGCGGACGGCGTGGTACTCAACTGGATCCCGCCCGAGACCGTGCCGGCCTCGATCAAGCGCCTGGCGGGCGGCGCGCGGCGGGCGGGGCGGACGCTCGATGGCTTCGAGATCGCGTCGTTCGTCCGCACGTGCGTCACCGACGACCCCGCCACGGCGCGCGAGGCGCTGGCGCGCGAGATCACCGGCTACGCGATCGTGGACGCCTACGCGAGCTTCTTCCGCTCGGCGGGGTTCGGCGACGAGGTCGACGGCGTGAACGCCGCCTGGAAGGCGGGCGATCGGGCGGGTGCGGTGAAGCGGATCTCGGCGCGCGTCCTCGACGGCCTCGGCGTGGTCGGCGAGGAGGCGTTCTGCCGCGCTCGCATCGTCGAGTTCGTCCGCGCCGGGCTGACGCAGCCGGTGATCGTGCCGTTCGCGCCGCCCGAGGCACGGGCCGGGCTCCGCCGGACGCTGCGCGCGTTTCCGTGAGCGTGGGGTCGTGAGTCGGCGCCTCTCGGCCCTCGGCGTCGTCCCCGCGCGCCTGGCCTCGACGCGCCTTCCGCGCAAGGTACTGCGCGACATCGCGGGCAAGCCCCTGGTCGTCCACGTCTGGGAGGCGGCGCGCCGCTCGCCGGACCTCGCCGAGGTGCTCGTGGCGACCGATGCCGACGAGGTCGTCCAGGCGTGCGCGCGGCACGGCGTCCCCGCGCTCCTGACGTCGGCCGACCATCCGTCCGGCACGGATCGCGTCTGGGAGGTCGCCCAGTCGCGCGCCGCGGACGTCTACGTCAACGTTCAGGGCGACGAACCCTGCGTCACACCGGGCCACATCGCGCGCCTCCTGGCACCGTTCCGTGAGCGTGCGGACACGCAGGTGGCGACCCTCAAGATTCGCCTCCGCCCGGAGGAGGCGGACAACCCGGCCGTGAACAAGGTCGTCTGCGCCACCGACGGCCGTGCGCTCTACTTCTCGAAGTACCCGGTCCCCTACGACCGCGACGGCCGCGGCGTCCCCCGCTTCAAGCACGTCGGCCTCTACGCCTACACGCGCGCGGCGCTCGAGGCGTTCCATCGCCTGCCGCCCTCGCCGCTCGAGCAAACCGAGAGGCTGGAGCAGCTCCGCTTCCTCGAGCACGGCATTCCGATCGTGGTCGTCGAGACGGACGAGCCCACGATCGGCGTGGACACGGAGGCCGACCTGCGCGCCGCCGAAGCCCGCCTCGCCACCCGCCGCTCGTGACCCGCCCACCGGACGCCGACCCGGCGACCAGGCGCCGGGTGATCCTCACGCTCATCGTGCTGGCGCAGACCGTCGCCAACATCGGGCCGCTCGGGATCCCGGCGATCGCGTCGCTGATCCGAAGCGACCTCGGCCTCACGCTCACGCAGGCGGGCTCGTTCCTCTCCGCCTACTATCTCGGTCCCGTCGCCATGTCGCTCTTCGCGGGCATGCTCGCCGACCGCTGGGGCACGGCGAAGACGCTCGTCCTCGGCCAGGCGCTGATCGCCGCAGGGCTCGCCGGCGCGAGCGCGGCGCGGTCGTACGCGGTCTTCGTCACGCTGATGGTCGTGGCGGGGGTGGGCTACGGGACGCTCAACCCCGCGTCCACCACTGCCGCGATGTCGTGGTTCCCGCAGAGGCGGCGCGCAACGGTCGTCGGGCTCAAGCAGGTGGGGCTGCCGTTCGGAGGAATGCTGGGCGCGGCGATCCTTCCCGTGCTCGCGCTTCGCCTCGGCTGGCGGCGCGCGGTCGTGGTCGGGGCCCTCCTCATCGTCGTCTGCGCCGTCGCGTGCGCGCTGATCTATCACGACCCGCCCGGCCACGCCCTCGCGCGGCGCGCGCCCGGCGAGCGCGGCCCCGTCCTCGCGGTGCTCCTCACGAAGGACCTCTGGCTCGTCGCCCTCGCCACGCTCGTCTTTGCCGCAACGCAGACCGTCTGGATGGCGTTCCTCGCGCTCTACCTCCAAGGCGTCGTTGGCCTCGGGCTGCTCGCGGCGAGCCGCTATCTGGCACTCGCCCAGGCCGGCGGCGTGCTGGGACGCATCGCGTTCGGCGTGCTCTCCGACCGGACGTTCGGGGGCCGACGCCGCACGCCGCTCACGATCGCTGGCTGCGGCTCGGCGCTCTGCTCGATCGCGATCGCGTTCACGGGGCCGGGGTCCTCCGCGCTCTGGCTGGTGCCGCTCGCGATCGTCTTCGGCTTCTTCGGGATCGGCTGGAACGGCGTCCAGCATACGCTGATGGCCGAGCTGGCGGGCCCGCGCGCGGCCGCCACCGCCGTGGGCCTCGGGCTCGCGGTCTCCTCGCTCGGCGTCACGCTCGGCCCACCGGTCTTCGGCGCCTGCGTCGAGTGGGCGGGCGGCTACCGCGGACCCTGGCTCGGCCTGGCGCTCACGATGGCGGGCGGGCTCCCGGTCCTGGCGCTCGTTCGCGAGCGCCCGCGCCTCGGATAGCGTTCCGGGGAGCGTCGTGTGGAGTCGTTCCGGGCCTGAGCCCGTCTCGGGCTAGACGTCGGGTCGCTCGTCCCGCAGCTCCACCGTCCGCACCGGATACGGGATCTCGATCCCCTCCGCGCGGAGGCGGCGCAGGATGCGCTTTCGCAGCTCGTGCTGGACGAGATACTGATCGACGAACGACGCGACCTGGCAGGTCAGCGTGAAATCGAGCGACGACTCGCCGAAGCCGGGGATGAAGCGGGTGAACGGCGCGGGCTCGGCGAGGAGCCCGCGAATCTGTCCCGTGGCCTTCGTCGCCTCGTCGACGAGCACGCGCTCGACGTGCTCCGGGTCGCTCCGATGGCCCACGCTCACCGGGATGTCGAGCGACACGCGCGGCTCGGGCAGGTCGTAGTTGGTGATGACCGACTCGGCCACCTTCTTGTTCGGCACCACGACGACCGTGTTCTGGAGCCTCCGGACACGCGTCGAGCGCCAGCCGATGTCGACGACGTAGCCCTCGACCGCGTCCGCGATCTTCACGTAGTCGCCGACGCGGATCGGCTTGTCGGCGAGCAGGTGGAGGCCGGCGAAGAGGTTGGAGAGCGAGTCCTGGAGCGCCAAGGCGACGGCGAGACCGCCGACCCCGAGCGCGGTGAGGATCGGCGTGACGTGGATCCCGAGCACGCTCAGCAGGACGAGCGCGCCGACGATGTAGATCGTGACCCGCGCGACGGTCTGGGCGAGCCCGGTCACCTGGAGACCGAGGGCGCGTCGCTCGCTCGCGTGGCCGACGAGGGTCGCCACGAGGCTGGCCGCCGTGAACGTGACGGACAGGATCAGGGCGGCCTGAAAGACGGTCTCGAGGCCGGCGGTGAGGCGTGGCGGGAGCTCCGACGCCTCGATCGCCACGTAGAGCGCCAGGACGGCGGTCCACAGGAAGGACGGCAGCCGGACCGCCCGGAGGAAGGCCGCGAGGCCGTCCTGGGCGCGAGTCCGGCGGCGGAGGGCTCGCGCGAGGAGCGCGCGCAGGGCGAGCGCGGCCACGACGGTGACGACGAACGCGACCGCCGGCCACACGAGACGCCACATGGCGCTCATGCTATCGTAATCGACACCGATGGGTCAGCGCGGACTCTTCTACGGGTGGGTCGTCCTCGCGGCCGCCGCCACCGTGATCGCCGTCGCGATGGGCGCCCTCTTCTCGCTCGGCGTCTTCCTCAAGCCCATCGAGGACACGATGGGCTGGAGCCGGAGCGCGATCTCGCTGGTCGCCCTGATCAACTGGCTCGCGATGGGGCTCGGCTCGTTCGTGTGGGGGGCGCTCTCCGACCGCATCGGCGGCCGCGTCGTCGCCGCCGCCGGCGGCTTCGTCCTGGGTCTGGGGCTCGTGCTGTCGAGCCAGGTCGCGACGCTCGGCCAGTTCTACGTGACCTTCGGCGTCCTCGTGGGGTTCGCGGTGGGCGCCTTCTATGCGCCGCTCACTGCCACGGCGACCAAGTGGTTCACGACGAACCGCGGCCTCGCCGTCGGCGTCGTCTCCGCCGGGATCGGCCTCGGCACGTTCCTGATGGCGCCGCTGAGTCGCTGGCTGACGAGCCTGTTCGACTGGCGCGTCGCGATGCTGCTCCTGGGCGACCTCGCGTGGCTCGTGGTGATCCCGGTGGCGCTCCTGATCCGTAACGCCCCGGGTGACGTGGGGACGGTCGCGCTCGGAGGACGCTCGGCCCCGCAGCGCGACTACTCGACCGCCCAGGTGTTGCGCGCCCCGCAGTTCTGGGCGATCGCGCTCACGCACTTCGCGTGCTGCGCGGCGCACTCGGGCCCCATCTTCCACATGGTGACTCACGCGATCGAGCAAGGCGTGGCGGGGATGGCGGCCGCGACCGTCTTCGGCGTCTCCGGCCTGGGGTCGATCGCCGGGCGGATCGGCTGCGGTCTCCTCGCCGACCGGGTCGGCGCCAAGCGTACGCTCGTCGCTGGCCTGGCGCTCCAGGCGGTCATGGTCGCCTCCTACCTCTTCACGCGCGAGGCCTGGAGCTTCTACGCGGTCGCCGTGGTGTTCGGCGTCGCCTACGGCGGCGTCATGCCGCTCTACGCTCTCGTCACGCGCGAGTACTTCGGCGAGAAGGTGATGGGGACGGCCTACGGGGCGGTCTTCCTCATCTCGACGGTCGGCATGGGGCTCGGCTCGTTCGCCGGAGGCTGGATCCACGACGCCCTCGGGACCTACGCCTGGCTCTACATCACCTCGACCGCGGTTGGCGTCGGGGCGATGGCGCTCGCCTTCACCTTTCGACGGCCCAGCCTGCTGGCCCAGGGCGCGCTCGGTTAGCTCGCGAACGAACGGCGCGCGGAATTTCCGGAAGGAACACCCGCCGCGATGCCGTGCCCCTCCGTCCGGCCCCTTGCACGACTTGCGGTGAGTGTTTTAGAGTGCGCTAATTCCACCCAGGAGGGTGGAACAGCCAGTTGACACCTCGCGTCGCTGATGCTACAAATTCGGCGCTTTTCTCGGAGGTCAAGCCCACTCAGCGCGGTCACTGAGCGATCCGCCGGAAGCACCGTCGCTCCCGGCTGATGATTGCCCGCTGTGTTGATCAAGGAGGATCACGCATGGACGCCAAGCGGTTGAATCGCCGGCAGTTCATCAAGGCGACGGGGACCACGGCGGCGGTCGCACTGAGCGGGATCGAGGGCGTCGTCGCCGCGCGCCGCGCTCCCGCCTACGCGCAGGGGACGAAGCTGCACTGGGTCCGCTGGGTCGACTTCATTCCCGAATCGGACGTCGAGCTCAAGCGCCAGATGCCGGAGGCCTCCAAGGCGCTCGGCGCCGAGGTCGTGCTCGAGACGATCAACGCGAACGACCTCCAGCCGCGCATCACCGCCGCGATCCAGTCGGGCTCGGGCGCCGACATCTTCATCATGCTGTACAACTGGGCGCAGCTGTACGGGAGCCAGCTCGTCGACGTCAGCGATCTCGCGACGGCGCTGGCGAGGTCCGAGGGCGGCTTCTACGACGTCTGGCCGTCGGCGGCCCACGTCGGCGGCCACTGGCTCGCCGTGCCGCATTCGATCATCGGGAACGCCGTCGCCTACCGGCGGTCGTGGCTCGCGGAGGCCGGCGCTCACGAATACCCGAAGACCTGGGACGAGGCGCGGAGGCTGTTCGCCCAGCTCAAGCAGAAAGGCAAGCCGTACGGCCAGACCCTCGGTCACACATTCGGCGACGCCCCGACCTTCTGCTATCCGATGCTGTGGTGCTTCGGCGGCGCCGAGACCGACAAGACCGGCAAGAAGGTCGTCCTCAACAGCAAGGGCGCGGTCGAGGCGGTGAAGTTCATGCAGGCGTTCTGGAAGGAGTGCTGCGACGAGGGCGGCCTCGCGTGGGACGACACGAACAACAACCGCGCGTTCCACGCCGGCGAGATCTCGGCGACGCTCAACGGCGCGTCGATCTACATCGTGGCCAAGCGCCAGCAGGAGAAGATCAAGGACGAGAAGGGCGAGCCCATGTGGCAGGACATCGACCACCAGAACCTGCCGGCCGGGCCCGCCGGCGCGTTCACGATGTACGTCCCGATGTCGCACGCGGTCATGAAGTACTCGAAGAACCCGAAGCTCGCGAAGGACTTCCTGCGCTGGCTCCAGAAGAAGGAGAATTACGAGAAGTGGTTCCAGACGCAGGGGGGCTACTCGGTCGGCGCGACGAAGGCCTGGGAGAAGAACCCGATGTGGTCGACGGTCGACAAGCCGCTCCAGATCTTCCGCACAGCCGCCCGGAGCACGCGGATCTTCGGCCACGCGGGACCGGCGACCGCGAAGGCGACGGAGGGGTTCTCGAAGTACATCCTCACGGACATGTACGCCAAGGCCGTCCAGGGCATGAGCGCCGAGGACGCCGTCAAGTGGGCGGAGGCGGAGCTCAAGAAGATCTACGAGGGCTAGGCGGGCGACCCCGCCCGGGAGGGCACATGCGACGCAGAGAGTTCCTGACGACCACCGGCCTCGCCGCGTCCGTCGCGGCGACCGGCCTCGAGTCCATCGTCGCCGCGCGCCGGGCGCCGGCGTTCGCGCAGGGAACGCGACTCAACATCCTGCGGTGGGTCGACTTCGTCCCCGCGTGCGACGTGGAGCTCAGGCGCCAGGCGAGCGAGGCCTCGAAGGCCCTCGGCGCCGAGGTCGTCTTCGAGTTCATCAACGCCAACGACCTGCAGCCGCGGATCACCGCGGCGATCCAGTCGGGCGCGGGGCCAGACATCATCATGATGCTCCACAACTGGCCGCACCTTTACGCGAACGGCCTCGTCGACGTTACCGAGCTGGGCGAGTGGCAGGGCAAGGAGCAGGGCGCCTATTACGCGCAGTCCGAGGCCGCGGCGAAGGACGGCGCGCGCTGGCTCGCGCTCCCGCACGGCATCGTCGGGCTCCAGTTCGCCTACCGGAAGTCCTGGCTCGAGGAGGTCGGGCAGACCACGTGGCCGAGGACGCTCGACGAGCTGCGGCAGGTCGGGATGAAGCTCAAGAAGAAGGGCAAGCCGATGGGCCAGACGCTCGGCCACACCTTCGGCGACGCGCCCGCGTGGTCCTACCCGCTCGTGTGGGCCTTCGGCGGCATGGAGGTGGACCGGACGGGCAAGAAGGTCGTGCTCGACGCCCCGGCCACGCTCGAGTCCGTCAAGTTCATGCAGGCATTCTGGAAGGACGCGTGCGACGAGGGCGGCTTCGCGTGGGACGACACGTCGAACAACCGCGCCTTCCTGGCGGGCGAGATCGCGGCGACGCTCAACGGCGCCTCGATCTACATCGCGGCCAAGCGGGGCCAGGAGAAGATCAAGGACGAGAAGGGCGAGCCGATGGTGAAGGACATCCAGCACGGGCCGATCCCGAACGGGCCCGCCGGCACCCACGGCTACCACGTGGCGTTCTCGCACGCCGTCATGCGGTACGGGAAGAACGTGAAGCTCGCCAAGGACTTCCTCACGTGGCTCCACGGCAAGCAGCAGTTCGCGAAGTGGTTCGAGGTCGCCGAGGGCTTCTCGGTCGGCTCCACGAAGTACTGGGAGCAACACCCCATGTGGGAGCGGGTCGACCCGCCGATGAAGATCTACCGTCAGGCGGCGGCCGCCTCGCGCATGATCGGCTACGCGGGCCCGCCGTCGGCCAGGGCGACCGAGGCCTACACGAAGTACATCATCGTCGACATGTACGCCAAGGCCTGCCAGGGCACGAAGGCCGAGGACGCGGTGAAGTGGGCCGCGGGTGAGCTGAGCAAGATCTACGGGTAAGGTGTGAACAAGCCGATCGCCGGAGGAGCGGGGAGCGCCGCCCGGCTCGAGGTGGTGCTGCCCCACCCGCGGGCCACCGAGCCCCGGCGGCTCACGCGGTTCCTCGAGAACGAGCGCGCGCTCGCGGCCCTCCTCCTCGCGCCCACCGTCCTGGTGCTGGGCACCTTCATCGCGTATCCCTTCATCATGGGCGTCTGGCTGGCGCTGTCGAGCACGAGCGTCGGCAACGTGGGCGAGTTCGTCGGCATGCGGAACTTCGCCAAGGCCTGGAACGACTCGATCTTCCGGACGGCGTTCGGGAACACGTTCGTCTACACGTTCTGGGCGACCATCTTCAAGCTGACGCTCGGGATGTGGCTCGCCCTCCTGCTGAACCGACACTTTCGCGGCAAGCGCATCGTCCGGGCCTCGATGCTGCTGCCCTTCATCGTGCCGACCGTGCTGTCCACGTTCGCCTGGCGCTGGATGTTCGATCCGACCTTCAGCGTGCTCAACTGGCTCCTGTACAGGGCCGACCTCATCACCACCAAGCTCCCGTTCCTCTCCGACGGCACCTACGGGATGTGGTGCGCGATCGTCGTCAACACGTGGCGCGGCATGCCGTTCTTCGCGATCACGCTGCTGGCGGGACTGCAGACGATCAATCCCGATCTGCACGAGGCGGCGTCGCTCGACGGCGCCAACGGCTGGCGGCGCTTCTGGTACGTGACGTGGCCGCTCCTCAAGCCGGTGACGCTCGTGGTCGTCGTCTTCTCGGTCATCCAGACCTTCTCCGACTTCCAGCTGATCTACGTGCTCACGGGAGGCGGGCCGGCGAACTCCACGCACCTGCTCGCGACGTACGCGTACCAGGTCGGCGTGGCGACGGGCCTCCTGGGCGAGGGCGCCGCGATCTCGCTCTTCATGCTCCCGGTGCTCTTCGTCGTCGTCTGGCTGCAGCTCCGCTACCTGCGAAGAATGGACGGCGCATGAGACTGGCGCGTCGCAGCGGCTCGGATCGCGCGAGCGAGCGGCCGGCGCCCGTGGTCGCGGCGGGGCACGGGCGTGGCGACAGCCCGGGACGCACGGCCCAGTGGGCCGTGCGATGTGCCCGGTTAATGGACGGCGCGTAGGTCATGCTCATCGAGCGCACGTGGAAGAAGTGGGTGTACTTCTACATCCCCCTCACCGTCTTCGTCGTGGGGACGCTCTTCCCCTTCTACTGGATGTTGATCACCGCCATTCGCCCCGACGCCGAGCTGTACCGCTCGTGGCGAGCGGCGACCAACACGCCCTTCTGGACCCTGCAGCCGACGCTCGAGCACTTCCGCGACCTGATGGCGAAGACGACGTTCCCGCAGTGGCTGTGGAACACCTTCTTCATCGCGGTGGCCTCCACGGCGATCTCGCTCTTCTGCGGGCTCCTGGCGGGGTACGCGCTCGCGCGGCTCCGGTTCCCCATGGCGGGGACCCTGGGGACCTCGATCTTCGTGACCTACCTGGTGCCGCCGACGCTGCTCTTCATTCCGCTCGCGAACATCATCCGTACCTTCCAGCTGGGCGACACGCCGTGGGCGTTGATCCTGACGTACCCGACGTTCCTCATCCCGTTCTGCACGTGGCTCTTGATGGGCTACTTCAAGACGATCCCGAGGGAGCTCGAGGAGTGCGCGCGAATCGACGGCGCGACGCGCTTCGGCGCGATGCTGCGGATCGTTTTCCCGATCGCCGTCCCCGGCATCCTGTCGGCCGGCATCTTCGCGTTCACGCTGTCGTGGAACGAGTTCATCTACGCGCTCGTCTTCCTCTCGTCGCCCGAGAAGAAGACGGTCCCCGTCGGCGTCGTCTCCGAGCTCATCCGCGGCGACATCTACTTCTGGGGTCAGCTGATGGCGGGCGCGTTGCTCGGCTCGATCCCCGTCGCCCTCGTCTACTCGTTCTTCGTGGAGTACTACGTCACGGGCCTCACCGGATCCGTGAAGGGCTGAACCGAGAGGGAGAGACCACCATGGCGCAGGTGATGATGAAGAACCTCAACAAGAAGTACGACGAGGTGCATGCCGTCAAGGACGTGAACCTCCACATCCGCGACAAGGAGTTCATGGTCCTCGTCGGGCCCTCGGGATGCGGCAAGTCGACGACGCTCCGGATGGTCGCGGGGCTCGAGGAGATCACCGCGGGCGAGATCATGATCGGCGACCGGGTCGTCAACGACCTCCCGCCCAAGGACCGCGACATCGCCATGGTGTTCCAGAACTACGCGCTCTACCCGCACATGACCGTCTACGACAACATGGCGTTCGGCCTGAAGATGCGGAAGTTTCCGAAGCTCGAGATCCAGAAGCGGGTCCAGGAGGCGGCGGAGATCCTCGGCATCCAGGAGCTGCTCCGACGCAAGCCACGACAGCTCTCCGGCGGCCAGCGGCAGCGGGTCGCGGTCGGGCGCGCGATCGTGCGCCACCCGCAGGTCTTCCTCTTCGACGAACCGCTCTCCAACCTGGACGCCAAGCTCCGCGTCCAGATGCGCGTCGAGCTGAAGCGGCTTCACGAGCGCCTCGAGACCACCGCGATCTACGTGACCCACGACCAGGTCGAGGCGATGACGCTCGGCGATCGGGTCGTCGTCATGAAGGACGGCTGGATCCAGCAGGTCGGCGAGCCGCTCGAGCTGTACGGGAAGCCGGCGAACAAGTTCGTCGCCGGCTTCATCGGCTCGCCCGCGATGAACTTCCTCGACGTGAAGGTGGCCGACGCCAACGGCGCCCTCTGGGCCGAGGCCCACGGGCTGCGCGTGAAGGTGCCCCCCGCCCACACGAGCCGCCTCATGCCCTACAAGGGCCAGCAGGTCACGCTGGGGGTCCGCCCCGAGGATCTCCAATTGGCGTCCGGGAGCGACCCGAGCGAGTACGTCTTCGACGCCGTGGTGGACGTCGTCGAGCCGCTCGGCTCCGAGATCCTGCTGGACCTCCGCGCGGCGAACAGCACGATCGTCGCCCGGGTGGAGCCGACCGTCCGCGTAAAGGTTCACGAGAAGACGCGGCTGGCCATGACGCCCGACCGCGCGCACTTCTTCGACGTCAACACCGAGCTGGCGATCTAGGGCGCCGCGCTGAGCATGCGCGCCGCCACCACGACGCGGCGCCGCGATATCCAGCTCGCGTACCTCCTCCTCGCCCCGACGCTGCTCCTGCTCCTGACGGTGCTGGCGTACCCGGTCGGCTGGGAGGTCTGGACGAGCCTCACCGACCTCTCGCCGCTCAAGGACGGCCCGCCGGCGTTCGTCGGGCTCGCGAACTACCGCGCTTTTCTCGCCGACCCCGAGTTCTGGCGGGCGGCGGCGGTCACGGTCGTGTACGCCGCCGTCACGAGCGTCGCCAAGCTCGCGCTCGGGACGGGCTTCGCCCTGCTGCTGGCCCGGCCGTTCCGCGGCCGCGCCCTGGTCTTCCTGGCGGTCTTCCTGCCCTGGGCGTACCCGGCGAGCGTGAGCGTGATCGGCTGGTACTGGACCCTGAGCCCGCCCATTCCGACCGCCTACAGCGTGCTCATGGGAAACATCAAGTACGCCGTGGACAGCGCGTTCGGTGGGGGGGCCTGGGCCTTTGTGAGCGTCACGCTGTTCAACATCTGGCGCGGCAGCTCGTTCATCGGGGTCTTCCTGCTCGCGGGGATCAACGCCATCCCGCCCCAGCTGTTCGAGTGCGCCGTGCTCGAGTCGAAGAGCCCGTGGCGCCGCTTCTGGCTCGTGACGGTGCCCCTCCTCAAGCCGTTCTTCGCCCTGGCGGTCTTCCTCTCGCTCGCGATGGCCTTCGCCGACCTCGCCAACGTGTGGATGCTCACGGGGGGACGGATCGTCTTCCCCGTGATCGGGACCCACGCGTACTGGTTGGCGATCAGAGGGGGACAGTTCGGCGCGGCGTCGGCCCTCTCACTCATGCTGGTCCCCTTCTTCCTCGTCGTCCTCCTGGTGTGCTTTAGAATCTTCGATCCCCCGGAAGGGACAGGCGCGTGAACCCGAAGCCCTGGTGGCGCAGGCTCGGCCACGGGGGCCTGCTCCTCGTCGCGACGATCTACTGCGTCTTCCCGATCTACTTCATGCTCGTGCAGTCGCTGAAGACCGCGCAGGAGGACATCTTCGGCAACCCCCTCATCGTGCTGAACCCCACGTTCGAGAACTTCGAGGAGCTCTTCGCGCGGAAGGGAGACGTCCGTGGCTTCGTCGGAAGCGCGCTCCGCCGCTCCTACCCCGTCCTGGCCTGGCTCGAGAACACCATCATCGTGTTTGCGGGCTCGGTGGCGGTGACCCTGGTGGCGAGCATCCTCGCGGCCTACGCCCTCGGACGGCTCCAGCCGCCCGGCTTCCGGTGGTGGCGCCGGGCCATCTTCGCCGTCTACGTCATCCCCCACACGATCCTCTTCGTCCCTCTCTACCAGGTCGTGCTTGGCCTCCACCTGGACGACAACATCCTTGCGCTCGTGCTCATCTACCCCACGCTCGCGCTGCCGTTCTGTGTCTGGATCCTCTCGGCGTACTTCCAGCACCTGCCGCGTGAGGTCGAGGAGTCCGCCCTCGTGGAGGGCGCCAGCCGCACGACCGCCTTCTTCCGCATCATCCTGCCGATGAGCCGGCCGGTCGTCATCGCCGCCGGGATCTTCGCACTGGGAACGATCGCCAGCGACTTCACGCTCGCGTCGGTCTTCCTCCTCAGCGAGCACAACCAGACGATCCCGGCCGGCCTGGGCACCATGGAGGTCGCCCTCGACGAGCTCCTCGCGGTGGCAGGGATCAATCTCATGGCGATCCCGGTGGTGCTGATCTGCGCGGTGTTCGCCCGCAGCTACGTGCGCGGACTGACGGCGGCGATGGTCGAAGGGGCCTGACCGGTCAGCGGGCGGTCGGGACGATGCGCATGATCCGGTGCAGGGCCGTCTCCGCGACGTAGAGGGCGCCCGCCTGGTCCACAGCGATCCCCTGGGGGTCGCTCAGCTCGCGGGCGAGGCTCGTCACGACGCCGGTGGGCGAGACACGGTACATCTCGCGGATGTGGAACCCGCTCGACACGAACACGCTGCCGTCGGGTGCCGCCGCCATGTTGGTCCGGTGGAAGTGCCCCGAGGGGAGCCGCGCGAGACGCCGGAGGTCGCCCTCCGGCGACAGAAGGAAGACTTCGCCCACGGAGTTGAGCAAGGCGAGCTCGCCCGTGCCGATCGGCACGACCGCGATGAACCGGTGCAACGGCTCCCCGGCGACCCGGCGCATCGGGGGTTTCGGGAAGATCGGAGCGACGATGTCCAGGTGCCTCGGCAGCGGCACGTCCGCCTCGGGATCGATGCGGAAGACGAGCGGCCCCGTGTAATCCTCGCCGGCGAGCCAGTCGAACGACGGAGGCGGAGGCGTCTCCGAGCGGAGCCGGCTCTCGAAGCTCGCATAGTCGAGCACCACGAGCCGCCCCTGCCCATCGGTCGCGAGGCTCGAGCCGCCGACGAGATGGTTGAGGCCGACAGCGATCGACGTCAGGCGTCCGACGCCCGTGAGCCGGTAGATGCGGTTCCCGTTCTCCTCTCCGAGGAAGAGGTCTCCCGACTTCGGATCGACGGCGAGGCTGCCCAGGACGGTCTTTCGCGGCCCCTCGGCGAACGGGATCACGACCCTGGGGGCCCGAGAGGCGTCGATGGGCATCGCGGCGAGAGGGTCGAGCCAGAAGATCTCCGCCGCGGCATCGCCGCGCCAGCCGTGGCTCAAGACGGCGAGGCGTCCCGACGCCGTGAACGCGAGCTGGGCGGGCCTCGGGACGCCGGTCGCCACGACCTCGATCCTGAACCCGCTCGCGAGGTGAACCTCACCGGCTCTCGCGGGCGGAGCGGAGCCGTCCGAAAGGCAGAGGATGCCGACGATAACCGCGGGCGTCCACACCGTCCGCCCGGCCCACGTCATTCTTGACATGGCGAAACCTCGGATGCTAGGTTTCGCCACGCTAGAGGACTCAGCCGCCGCTCACACCCTTTCACGAGGAGTGAACCCATGCTCACTCGAGTGTCTCTCGCCCTCATCGTGGCCCTTCTCGTCGGCCTCGTGGGCCTGCCGGCCGATGCCCAGGACTCAAAGGCTCCGAAGGGGGTTACGGTCAAGGGACTCGTGACCTCGCTCGGGAGCTTTAACGCGACCATCAATGCGCCGCTCTTCATCACGGGCGCGACCGTCAGCCTCGAACCTGGCGGTGAGACCGGTCGCCAGCAGTTCAGAGTCCCGACGTACATCTACGTCATCGAAGGGGTGCTGACGACCGACTACGAGGCGGGCCCCGTCGGAATCAAGGGCGTCCAGTACCACGCCGGCGGCCAGTCGTTCATGGACAACGGCGGATGGTGGCACAACCATACCAACAAGACCGACAAGACGGTCAAGTACCTGATGCTCCACGTCGGCTATCCCGGCCGGCCGGATCCGGTGCAGAGGCCCGACGCCGAGTAATTCCTCGGAGGGGGGCTTCACCCCCCCTCCAAAACCTCCCCGTCGCGCCAGCTTTGTCCTACTTGACGACACCGCCCGTGATCCCCTGGATGAAGCGGTCGAGGAAGAAGTTGTAGAGGATCGCGACCGGCAGGCCGACCAGCAACGCCGCTCCCATCAGAGAGCCCCAGAAGAAGACGTCGCCGCGGATCAACTCTGTCGGCACCCCGACCGGCACGGGCTTCTGGTCCCCCGGGGAGACGAACGCGAGCCCGTAGAGGAAGTCCTGCATCGAGAGGGTGAAGGCGAAGATCACCGAGGTCAGGACCCCGGGCAGGCTCACCGGCAGCACCACGCGCACGAGCGCGCCCAACTGGCCACAGCCGTCCACGCGCGCAGCCTCCTCCATCTCCATCGGCACCGTCTTGAAGAAGCCCATCATCAGCCAGGTGCAGAAGGGGACGGTGAAGGTCGGGTAGACGACGACCAGCGCCCACCAGCTGTCCTGGAGCCCGAGCGTCGCGATCACGCGGGAGAGCGGGAGGAAGAGGATGATCGCCGGGACCAGGTAGGTGAGGAAGATGGTGATGCCGATGTTCTCGGCGCCGGGGAGCCTGAGCCGGGCCAGCGCATACCCCGCGGGGACGGCGGTCAGGAGGGTGATGAGCGCCACCCAGGCCGAGATCGTCATGGTGTTGACGATCCAGGCGCCGTAGTTCGTCTGGTAGAAGAGGATCTCGAAGTTCTTGAGCGTCGGCGGCAGGTTGAACCAGAACGGGATGTTGTCCATCCGGTAGAGATCGGGCTCCTGCTTGAACGCCGTGATCAGCATCCAGTAGATGGGGAAGACGGCGATCAGGACGAACGGGGCGAGGCCCGCGTAGACCAGCAGATGACGCCGGAGCTCCTTCTGGCGCTTGGTCCGCGGTGGCGCCACGGCTTGCACGACCCCGGTCACAGACTCGCCTCGCGGCGCGCGTCGCCGAGCCTCCGCGGCCGCCGCTCGGCTCGCACGACCCCGCTCACAGACTCGCCTCGCCTCGCGGCTGCGGCTCGCACGACCCCGCTCACAGACTCGCCTCGCCTCGCGGCTGCGGCTCGCACGACCCCGCTCACAGACTCGCCTCGCCTCGCGGCTGCGGCTCGCACGACCCCGCTCACAGACTCGCCTCGCCTCGCGGCTGCGGCTCGCACGACCCCGCTCACAGACTCGCCTCGCCTCGCGGCTGCGGCTCGCACGACCCCGCTCACAGACTCGCCTCGCCTCGCGGCTGCGGCTCGCACGACCCCGCTCACAGACTCGCCTCGCCTCGCGGCTGCGGCTCGCACTACCATTCCCGCCGCTTCAGGTTCCGGAGGACGAGGAAGAGCGCGGGGAACAGCAGCGGCACCAGGAAGAGCGCGATCGCGGCGCCCCGGCCGAGGTTGCCGGCCTGGATGCCGACCTGGTACGCGAGCACGGGCAGAATCTTGCTCGCGTTACCGGGGCCGCCCTGGGTCAGGAGGTACACGACGCTCAGGTCGGAGAGCGTGAAGACCGTGTCGAAGAGAAACCCGATCATCAGGATCGGAAAGATCATCGGCACCACCACGTGGCGGAAGCGCTGCATGAAGGTGCAGCCGTCCACCTTGGCGGCATCGAGGACCTCCAGCGGCACCGCGGTGAAGCCCGCGAGGAGCACGATCGCGCTGAACGGGAAGGTGCGCCACACGTTGACCGCGATACACGCGGCCAGCGCCAGATGCGGCTGGCCGAGCCAGATCGGCCAGTCGGGCGAGCCGTACCCGCCGATCAGTCCCGCGCGGCTCAACGCCCAGTTGATCACGCTGAACTGCGAGTCGTACATCCACTTCCAGGAGAGCACACTGATCGCGATCGGCAGTGTGAACGGAATCACCACGAGACCGCGGATGAGCTTCTTTCCCTTGAACTGCTGGAGCAGGAGGAAGGCGAGCGACGTGCCCAGAACACTCTTGAAAATCGCCGCCACGACCAGGAACACCACGCTGTTCTGGAAGGCGATCCAGAACGTCTCCATCTCCCAGGCGGACCGGAAGTTCTCGAGGCCGATGAACCTGGCCACGGGATCGCTCACGTTGGCGTCGCTCACCGCAAGCCAGAGCGAGAACACGAACGGCGCTCCGACGAGCAACAGGACGTAGAGCGCCGCCGGCGCCAAGAGGGTGTAGCCAAACACGTACCGCTGGGCGCTGTGGGTCCGCCACCAGGCCCGCCGCGTCGCCCCCACGGGCACAGAAACGACGGCGGCCCGGGCCGCTGGCTCCGGGCCGCCGCTCAGCGAAGCTGGGGTCATGCCCTCTTGTGCTTGGCGAAGATCCGGTGGTACTCCCCCGCTCCCCACTTCATCACGTCCTCGATTGCCTGGCCGCGGGCCGCCCGCGTGAACATATCGGGCAGGACGAAGAGGTTGACGACCTCCTGGATCGGGGTCGTGAAGGGACCGGGATAGCCGTAGAACGCGACGATCTTCGGGAAATCCTGGAGGATCTGCATCTTCGGGTCGGTCCCGATGACCGGCATCGGCTTCTTGTAGCCGTCGTTGAGGTACGGCATGTTGTAGCCGCGGCTCTGGACCATGCCCTCGCGATCGTTGTCCAGGAGATGGACGAGGAACTCCTTGGCCGCCGGCTGGTTCTTCGCGAACTTCCAGATCATCCAGACGTTCGCCGCCGAGACGCTGACGCGCTTGCCGCCCGGCCCCGCCGGCTCCATCGCGATGAAGGTGTTCTTGAAGACGGGCGGGTTGGTGTCCTCCGTCGTGCGGTAGGCCGAGATCGCGTCGTGGATCCAGCACCCCACGCCCGAGGCGAGGAAGCGATTGTCGGAAGCGTCGTCCCAGGAGAAGACCTCCGGCGTCATGCCCTCGTCGAAGATCGCCTTGGCAAAACGCAGCGCCTCCCGCGTCTCCTTGGAGTCGACCAGGATGGTCTCCCCGGATGGATCCGCTTCCGCGCCGCCGAAGCTGAACAGGAGCGACCGCCAGTTCAGGTTGGCGTCGGCGCACTGGGAGAACTGGATGCCCGTCGGATGGCCCTTGGGCTTGAGCGTCCGCGCCGCCAGCCGGGCCAGCTCCCAGGTGTCAGGCGGCTGAAGGCCGGCCTGTTCGAACAGATCTTTGCGCCAGAGCATCGGGAGGAGAATGTAGTAGATCGGCAAGCCGTACTGCCGCCCCTCGACCTCGACCAAGGACCTGGCCGCCGGGATCCAGCCGCCGTATTTCTTTCCGATCTGGCCGTAGATGTCCGAGATGTCCAGGAGGCTCTTGTAGTAGAGCCGCGTCAGGATCGACGAGCCGTTGTGGATGATGTCGTGGCCCGCGCCTGCGGCGAACTCCGCGGCCATGCGCGCCGGCAGCTCGAGGTGGGGGATGTGGTCGACCCGCACTTTGACGCCGTTCTGGTCTCCCCACTCTTTCGCGAACTTGTCGAACCAGGCGTCGTACGCGGGAATGAAATGGCTCCACTGTAAGATGCGCAGGGTCGTCCCTTTGATCTGCGCTGGCGCCTGGCGGGCGTCGAGCATGGCCACAAGGGAGCCACCCGCGACCCCCGCCCCGGTGACCGTCAGGAATTTCCGGCGGTTGAAGGTTGCGGGGGCGGTTTGGGCGGATCGGGGATCGCTCATCGCCGAGCCTCCTTAGGCTGTCCTCAAGACCGGTCGAGTGGAACGCCAACCACGCTGAAGAATTAGCTTCTTTATGCTTCGGGGGCCGCTCTTGTCAAGTGGCTTTTCGGGCAAACCCCGAGGGCGTGTGCGTCGGACGCGGCGAGCCCGGGTGCTATCCTCGGGGACCATGCGCCGCCCGCTGATCGTCCTCGTCCTCGCGATCGCGGCGATCGGCGTCTTCGCCGCGGGCCTCGCGGCGCTCCTCGACACGCCGCGGCCACCCCGCGGCGCCTCGCGCGGCGAGCGGCTCTTCTACGCGCTCTGCGTCACGTGCCACGGCGTGGACGGGCGCGGTTCCTGGCGCGCCTCGCTCTTCCTGATCCGTCCCGGCAATCTCGCCGACGCCGCTCGCCTCGATCAGCGCTCCGACCAGTACCTCGTCGACATCATCAAGAACGGCGGCGCGCCCTTCGGACGGCCGGGGATGCCCGCCTTCGGCGCCGCCCTGTCGGAGGAAGAGATCCGTGAGCTGGTCGCCTACGTGCGCGGGCTCAGCCGCGCGCGCTGAGTCAAGGGATCCGCTCGATGCGGAGCAGGACAAGTCGATCCTCGGTCGCCCGGACGGCGAGCTTGACGCGGTCGCCGGGCCTCGGGCCGACGGCGTCGAGCAGGGTGGGCTCGGCGGCGATCGCCATCAACTCCATGGCGCTCATGCCGAGCCCCTGCACCGCATCGTGGCTGACGAGGACGAGGTCCGGCGCGGGGCGCGCCACGATGGTACCCCGCACCTCGTACGCGGCGGGTCGGAGGATGGTGCCCCAGAGGCCGGCGGCGAACGCCGCCAGCAGCGCGCCGAAGAGGAGTGCGACGAGCGCGCGTCGCCGAATTCTACTCGCGGCGCTCGCCGACGCCGAGGATGTAGTCGGTCCCTCTGAGATCCTTGGCCGTCAGGACCCACTTGCCCCCGCACCCTTCCTTGGCGAATGCCATGGAGCCCTTGTAGGCGGCACCCAGCGTGACGAGCAGCAACCCGCCGCCGACGGCCATGCCCAGGACGCACGTCACCGCCTTGCCCGGGACGAAGGCGAAATTCATGATGGTGGCGGCCAGGGCGTACCCCACCGTCGACTCGGAGGGCTCTTCGAAAATGACCGGCTCCGGCATGGCCTGCGGCTCTCGGGCGGGCGGCGCCGGCATTTGAGCGGGTTGCACCGCCGGTTGCGGCGCGGGTGGCGGTGCGGCCTGCGCGGGCTCGGCGGTGGGCTGCGGCGCGGGTGGCGGTGCGGCCTGGGCGGGTTGCTCGGCAGGCTGCGGCCCCGGCTCCGGTGAGGCCTGCATGGGCTGCTCGGCGGACTGCGCAGGCTGCTCGGGCTGTGGCGTAGGCTGCTCGGCAGGCGGCTGCGCTTGCTGCGCGCGCGCAAACGTCGCGAGCGGACCTGCACCGAGCAGCGACACCACGACCGCGAACGCGATCGACCGAGTCGTGAGCCTCATCGGATGACCTCCTGGTCCCGGGTGAGCCTCTCCATCTGGAGAAGCCCAGCATATATCAAACCGCTCTCGGCGCGAAAATTCGCGAGAGGCTATAATTGGTCACTATTTCTGCCGGGAGGCCGCGACCCATGAAGCTCGTCCGCTTCTCCACCAACAGCCAGTCACCCCGCCTCGGCGCGCTCCAGGGCGATCGCATCGCCGACATCGAGGCGAGCCTCGCCACCACCCTCACTCGGCGCGGCGTCGTGCGGGCCCACGAGATCGCCCGAGTCCTGGTGCCGCAGAGCACTCGAGGCTTCCTCGAGGGCGGCGCCGCCGCCGCGGAGGCGGTCCTGTCCATCACCGAGTGGGTCACCGTGCCCGCCGCGAGTGCTCGCCTTCACGCGCCCATCGCCGATCCGGGGAAGTTCATCTGCATCGGCCTCAACTACCGCGATCACGCCGAGGAGACGGGCAACCCGATTCCCAAGGAGCCGCCGATCTTCGCCAAGTGGTCGAACGCGATCCTCGACCCGGGCGAGCCCATCTTGAGACCGCGCGGCTCGCAGCAGCTCGACTGGGAAGTGGAACTTGGCGTCGTCATCGGGCGGACCGCCCGCTTCGTCCCCAAGGAGCAGGCGCTCGACTACGTGTGGGGGTACACGATCATCAACGACGCGAGCGCCCGGGACTTCCAGTTCATCACGAGCCAGTGGATGGCCGGGAAGATCTTCGAGACCGCGGCGCCCGTCGGCCCCTACATTGCCGACCGGAAGGAGATCACCGACCCGCACGCTCTCGAGCTCCGGACCTGGGTGAACGGCAAGCAGATGCAGAACGGCAACACGAAGACGTTCATCTTCGACGTCCGCTACCTCGTGAGCTATCTCTCGGGGCTCATGACGCTGGCGCCCGGCGATCTCATCGCCACCGGGACGCCGCCGGGCGTCGGGTTCGCCAAGAAGCCCCCCGTGTTCCTCCAACCGGGCGACGTCGTCACGATGGAGATCACCGGGCTCGGGCGGCTCGAGAATTCCGTGAAGGAGGCGTGAGCGCGTCCGACGCGATGCTGGAGCTGATCGCACCGCTCGTCGTCCAGAACGCCACGAAGATCGTCGTCCTCTCGCTCGACGGCCTGGGGGGCCTGCCGCGCCCCGAGACCGGCCGCTCCGAGCTCGAGTCCGCGCGCCTGCCGAACCTTTCGGCGCTCGCCGCCGAGTCGGCGTGCGGCCTCGTCCGCCACGTGGCGCCGGGGATCACGCCCGGCAGCGGTCCCGGGCACCTCGGGCTCTTCGGCTACGACCCGCTCCGCTACCAGGTCGGGCGCGGCGTCCTCGAGGCCCTCGGGATCGAGTTCGACCTCCGCCCCGGCGATGTGGCCGCGCGCGGTAACTTCTGCACCGTCGACTCCAGTGGTCGCATCACCGACCGGCGCGCGGGGCGCATCACCACCGAGGTCTGCGTACGCCTGACCGAGCGGCTACGTGGGATCCGACTGCCAGGCGTCGAAATGTTCGTCGAGCCCGTGAAGGAACACCGCTTCGCCCTGGTCCTGCGCGGCCGAGGCAAGGCAGGCAAACTCTCGGGCCGGCTCTCAGAGACCGATCCGCAGGCGCTCGGCCAGGCTCCGCTTCCCGTGAAGGCGCTCGAGCCGAAGGCGAAGGCCACGGCGCAGCGGGTGAACGCGTTCGTCGCCGACGCGCGCCGCCGGCTCGCCGACTCGGCGCCCGCCAACATGGTCCTGCTGCGCGGCTTCGACCAGCTCCCCAAGCTCCCGCGCTTCCCGGAGATTTTCGGTCTCCGGTCGGCGGCGATCGCCGCCTACCCGATGTACCGCGGTCTGGCCAGGCTCGTGGGCATGGAGGTGCTCAAGACGGGCGGCACGTTCGGCGAGGAGCTCGCGACGCTCCGCGCGCACTGGGACGCGTACGACTTCTTCTTCCTGCACTACAAGGACACGGACAAGGCGGGCGAAGATGGCGACTTCGGCGCGAAGGTGACCGCCCTCGAGCGTCTCGACGGCTTCCTCCCCGACCTACGCGCGCTCAAGCCCGATGTCCTCGTGATCACGGGCGACCACGCGACGCCCTCGGTGCTCGCGGCGCACGGCTGGCAGCCGGTGCCCGTGCTCCTCTGGAGCCGCTACTGCGGTGCGGATCCGGTGACCGCCTTCACCGAGCGCGCGTGTGCGGCCGGCAGCCTCGGCGTCCTCCCGTCGCACCATTTGATGCCGCTCGTGATGGCCAACGCGCTCCGGCTGACCAAATTCGGCGCGTAACGCGGACCCGCCGGGAGCGCGACAGCCTCGGCGTCAAGGACGTCCCGGCGCGGGCGCTCTACGGCGTCTTCACCCAGCGAGCCCGAGAGACCTGGGAGATCTCCGGGCGCGCGCCCCACCCCGCGCTGATCCGCGCCTACGCGCGCGTCAAGGCGGCCGCGGCGCGGGCGAACGCTCGGCTCGGCCTCCTCCCCCGCGGGTGGGCGCGCGCCATCGTCAGGGCGGCCGACCGCGTCGCCGCGGGAACGGTCCCAGACGCGGCGGTGCTCGACGCGTTCCAGGCCGGCGCCGGCACGCCCATCCACATGAACGTGAACGAGGTCATCGCGAACCTGGCCAACGAGCGCCTCGGCGGCCGACGCGGGCGTTACACGCCGATCCACCCCAACGACCACGTCAACCTCGCCCAGTCGTCGAACGACGTCACGCCCACCGCCATCCGTCTGATGGCGCTGGAGTTGCTCTCGGCGCTCCGTGACGAGCTCGGCGAGCTCGAGCGCGCGCTCGCCCAGCTCGCCCGCCGCGAGCGAGCAGTCGTGAAGGTCGGGCGCACCCATCTCCAGGACGCGGTCCCGATCACGTACGGACAGGTGTTCGCCGGCTGGGCCGAAGCGATCCGTGCCGCGGGGGCCGCGCTCATGGCCACCGAGGCAGAGCTCTCGGCGGTGGGTCTGGGCGGCACGGCGGTGGGCACCGGGCTCACGGCGCACCCGCGCTTCCGCGTCCTGGTCGTCCGCGAGCTCTCCCGGCTCACGGGCCTGCGCCTGCGTCCGGCGCCGAGCACGGTCACCGCGGCCTGGAGCTTGCGGCCGCTCCTGGCGTGCTCGGGCGCGCTGCGCGGCCTCGCGGTGGACCTCGGCAAGATCTGCTTCGACCTCCGCCTGCTCGCCTCCGGACCCCGGGCGGGACTCGGCGAGCTCTCCCTGCCGGAGGTCGAGCCGGGCTCATCGATCATGCCCGGCAAGGTCAACCCCTCCGTGGCCGAGGCCGTCCAGATGGCGTGCTTTCAGGTATCGGGCAACGACCACGCGATCGCCCTGGCCGCCGCGGCGGGCGAGCTCGAGCTCAACGTGATGACGCCGCTCTGCGCCACGAACCTCGCCGAGAGCTTCGAGCTCCTGACGCGGGGGACGCGGTTATTGCGGACGCGGTGCATCGCCGGCCTCCGTGTCGACCGCGCCCGGGTGGGCGAGCTGCTCGCGCGGAGCCACGTCGAGGCCACGGCGCTCGCGCCCTACCTCGGCTACGACGTCGCCGCCGAGGTCGTCAAGGAGGCGCAGGCCCGGTCCGCCGCGATCCGCGATGTTGTCCTCGAGCACGGGTTGATGGCGCCCCGGGCGCTCGCCCGGATCCTCGCTCCGCGGGCCTCCACCGGGCCGCGCGCGACCGATCGTGCCCTCCGCCGCCGGGTCCAGGCGAGCCCTGCCCTCAGGGATTTCCGGAACAGGTTCCTCGGATAAATCCGCTTGTCCCGCGGCGTGGGCGGAGCATACTTCTGAGACAGCATGCCTGAGCGGACGTCTGCGCGAGCCTCGGCACGGAGCCGGGTCGAACGGCTTCGCAGCCATTTTGCGTCCGCCGACCGGGTGCTCATCATGATGCAGGACGACCCTGACCCCGACGCGATCGCCTCGGCCCTCGCGCTTCGGACGCTCCTCGGGCGGACCAAGGCGGCGGCGCCCATCGCCACGTTCGGCACGATCACGCGTCCCGAGAACCGGGCGATGACCCGCATCCTGGACATCGACGTCGAGGAGATCAAGGCGCACGCGATCGACGAGTACGACATGGTCGCGATGGTGGACACCCAGCCGAGCTTCTTCGAGGAGGCGTTCGGCGAGGTCGACCTCGTCATCGACCACCACCCCGAGGAGACGCCCACACGGGCGCACCTCCGGGACATCCGTCCCGCGTGGGGCGCGACCTCGACGATCATGACCGAATACCTGCGAGCCGCAGACGTAAAGATCACGCAGCGCCTCGCGACGGCGCTCCTCTACGGCATCAAGACCGACACGCTCCACCTCGAGCGGGGCGCCACCCGTGCGGACCTCGAGGCGTTCGCGTACCTGCACCCGCGCGCGAACCACTCGGCGCTCCGGCGTATCGAGCGCCCCGAGCTGCCCAACGAGGCCCTCGACGTCCTGGCGCTCGGGATCGCGCGCCGGCAGCTCACGCACGGCGTCGTCTTCTCGCACCTCGGTCCCGTCGCCTACCCCGAGCTGGTCGCTCAGTTCGCGGAGTTCTTCCTCCAGATCGAGGGCGCGGAGTGGTCGGTCGTGTCCGGGACCGTGAACGGCGAGCTCCACATCAGCGTGCGCAACGTGGGCTACGTCCGCGCCGCGGGCGACGTGGTGCGCCGCGCGTTCGGCGAGGTCGGCCGCGCCGGGGGTCACCGCGCGATGGCGAAGGCCGTGATCCGCCTGCGCGACTGGCAGGCCCGCGTCGGCGAGCCGGCAGGCGACGCGCTGAGACAGGCGATCGTGGCGCGCTTCCTCCAGGCGCTCCGGAGCTGAGATGGAAGAGACGACTCGGCTCACCGAGGCGATCCGGGAGCTGCTCGACGGCGGCCGCGACGAGCGCCTCGCCGACGTTCTGGCCGAGGCGCATCCTGCCGACGTCTCAGGCGTGATCCGCGAGCTCGCGCTCGAAGACCAGGTGCGCGTGTTCCGGCTCCTCACCCCCCAGCAGGCCGGCGCGGTCCTCGCCGAGCTCGACGATCCGATCCTGCGCGAGCTGATCGGCTCACTCGACGAGGCGGAGGTCTCGCGCGCCCTCGACCGCATGCCCAGCGATGAGGTCGCGGACGTCGTCCAGGAGCTGCCGAAGGAGCAGGCCGAGGAGCTCCTCGACCTCATGGAGGAGGAGAAGGCCGAGGAGGTGCAGGTGCTCCTCGAGTACCGCGAGGGCACCGCCGGCCGCCTCATGTCTCCCGACTTCGTCGCCGTGCCCGAGACGGTGACGGTGGCGCGGGCGATCGAGCACATCCGCAAGGCGAAGACGGGCGACGGCGCCTTCTACGTCTACATCGTGGACGACCACGACCACCTGGTCGGCTTCGTGCCCCCACACCGCCTCATCACCGCGGACCCCGCGACGCCGATCCGGACGATCCGCACCGAGGACGTGGAGAGCGTCACGGTGGACACCGACCAGGAGGAGGTCGCGCGCCTCGTCCAGCGCTACAACCTGATCCAGATCCCTGTGGTGGACGCGAACCGGCGGCTCCTCGGCACGATCGGCGTGGACGACGTGCTCAAGGTCCTCCGCGAGGAGGCGACCGAGGACATCCAGCGCCTCGGCGGCGTCGCGGGTGATGAGAACGTGCTCGACCCGCCGCGGAGCGTGTTCACCAAGCGCCTCATCTGGCGCCTCATCAACCTCGGCACCGCGGTCCTGGCGGCGTCGGTCATCGGGCTCTTCGAGTCATCCATCCACTCGCTCGCGACCCTCGCCGTGTTCATGCCGATCGTCGCCTCGATGGGTGGCATCGGCACCACCCAGACGGCGACCGTCGTCGTGCGGGGCATCGCGCTCGGCGACATGACATCGAGCGTGCTGCGGCGCGTCCTCTCGAAGGAGCTCTGGCTCGGGCTGACGACGGGCGCGGCGAACGGCCTGGTGATCGCCGCGATCGCGTACGCCTGGAAGGGCCAGGTGCTCCTCTCGCTGATCCTCGGGGTCGCGCTCGTCCTGAACATGCTGGTCGCCGCCGTCGTCGGAACGCTCATCCCGATCGCGCTCAAAGTTTTCAGGATCGACCCCGCGATCGCGTCCAGCGTGATCATCACGACCTTCACGGATGTGTGCGGATTCTTTTCGTTCCTCGGTCTCGCCACCCTGTTGATGAAGTTTCTGCTCTGACGCAAAAGACGCTTGGCAACGGCTCCGGGCAGCGGGTAGAATACCGTCAGCCATTCGATCCGTCGTTCGCCGGCCTCAAATCCAAAACCCAAAATGTTGGAGGGCCCTGAGTGGACGCGGCGCTGGAGAAGAGGCAGGTCGAGCGCGCCTACGAGTTGTACGCTCCCGTCTACGACTTCATCTTCGACTGGATCTTCGCCCCCGGCCGCGTGGCGGCCGTCAAGCACCTCGACATCCAGCGCGGCGAGTCCGTGCTCGAGGTGGGGATCGGGACCGGCCTGAACCTACCCCTCTACCCGCCGGCGTCCCGCCTGACCGGGATCGACCTGTCCGAGGAGATGCTCGACAAAGCCGTCGAGCGGGTGCAGACGCTGGCGATGCCGAACGTGACGCTCAAGGTCATGGACGCCACGTCCATGGATTTCGAGGACGACGAGTTCGACAAGGCCGTGGCGACGTACACGATCTCCGCGGTCCCCGATCCGGTCGCCGTCCTCCGCGAGATGCGCCGTGTGGTCAAGCCCGGCGGCGTCCTCGTCATCCTCAATCACTTCCGTAGCGAGCGACGGATCGTGGGGTGGCTCGAGGACCTGGTCGCACCCCTCTGCACGCGGCTCGGCTGGAAATCGAACCTCGCGTTCGGGCCGCTCCTCGCCGTGGTCGGGCTCGAGCCCGAGCTCGTCGCGAGGGCGAACATGCTCAACGGGTGGCGCCTCGTGAAGTGCGTCAACCGGAAGTAGCCCGGCTCGCCGGCCTCCTCCTCGCACTCGTCCTTCTCGTTCCCGTCGCGCACGCCGGTCGCCGCGCGCTGTGGGCCGGCGCGTTCCTCGTCGAGTTCTTGAGCCAGGGCCGGCTGGCGCCGCTGTCGGCGCTGACGTCCGCGCCGACGCGCGAGCCGCTCTCGGTTCCGGGCGCCGCCGTGGACCGCTACGTCCTCGCCGGGCCCGCCGGCGGCACACCCCTGGTGTTCGTCCACGGCTTCACCCCCCAGGGCAAGGACGACCCCCGCGTCCGCGAGGCCGCGGCGCTCCTGGCGCGCTGCGGCTTCGACGTCGCCGTCCCGACGATCCCCGGACTCACCCACGGGCGCCTGCGCTCGGACGACGTCGCGCCCGTCGTGGCGACGCTCGCTGCGCTCGCCCGTCCATCGATCGTCCTGGGCGTGAGCGTCGGCGCTGGGCCCGCCCTTCTCGCGGCGGCCGATCCGCGCGTGCGCGAGCGCGTGCAGGCGGTCGTGAGCCTCGGCGGGTACGCGTCGGCGCGCGAGGTGCTCCGTTTCTGGCTGACGGGTGTCTACGCGTACGGCGGCGTCCGGGGTCGCGTCGCCCACGAGCCCGAGGTGGTGCGGTCGTTCGTCGCCGCCAACACCGACCTGCTCGAGCCGGCCGCGCGCGCCGAGCTCATGACCGCCGACGCCGACCGCGCGGCGCGGTTCCTGGCCGCGCTCCCGCCCGCGCTCGAGCGCTACCTCAACGACCTTTCGCCGCTGGGCGTGGTGGGCGACATCCGTGCGCGCCTGGTCCTGATTCACGGCCGGAGCGACCGGGCGGTCCCCTACACGGAGGCCCTCCGGCTCGCGGCCGCTCGGCCCGAGCGCACCACGCTCGTCCTGGTCGGCATCGTGGAGCACGTCGAGGGTGGCGGCGGCTGGCGGGAGGGGCGCGACTTCCTCGCGCTCTGGCGCGTCATGTACGGGCTGATCAACGCCTGAGTGACCGGCGGCCCGTCGGCGCCCGCCCACTCCCACCCTCCTTCTGAAGTGTCCGGGCCGCCTCAGACACAGGATCACCCGGGGGCATCATTCAAGGAACTTCTGGCTCGATTTGAGGGTAACGCCCCGATTGGTGGGCTCGCGAGGCCATGGAATTCTCCGACGCTAACGCGGGCGGTTGCCCATTGAACCGCCTGCAGGTCGAGAGCCACTAGCCTTGAGAGGAGCACGATGCGAAGAGACCTCGCGGTCCTGGTGATGGCCCTGTCGTCAGCGGTGCTCTTGTTCGCGGCGGTCCACGCCCAAGCCCAGACTGTGGGGACCTACGTCTTACGATCTCCCGCGGTCTTCGTCGACCCAGAGCTGACCGGAGAGGCGCAAGTCCTGTGTAACGGGTCGGACGTTGCCACCGGCGGCGGCCTCGCGAGCAGTGTCGGTAGCACTGCTGAAAAGATGCACGTCTCTGACTCCTTCCCCATCTCGGACGCCTCCGGTGCGCCCGCGTTGGACAACGCTGCCCCGCATGGATGGAAAATAATCGTGTTCAACCCGACTCTCGAGTCCTTGGAGCTCCAGGCCTTTGTGGTGTGCCTCACGAACAGGTGGGCGCTCACGGTCAGCACGGCGGGGACGGGCACCGGCACGGTGAGCTCGAGCGACGGGTCGATCAGCTGCCCGGGCACCTGCACAGCCGCCTACAACGGCGGGACCAGCGTGACCCTGACGGCGACTCCCGGCACTGGGTCGATCTTTGCGGGCTGGACCGGATGCGACACGGTCCTCGACACGACCTGCACGGTGACCATGAGCGCGTCGAGGTTAGTCACGGCGACCTTCGACGTGCAGCGCTTCACGCTCACGGTCAGCACGGCGGGGACGGGCACCGGCACGGTGAGCTCGAGCGACGGGTTGATCAACAGCTGCTCGGGCACCTGCACGGCCACCTACAACAGCGGGACCAGCGTGACGCTGACGGCGACTCCCGACGCCGGGTCGATCTTTACAGGCTGGACCGGATGCGACACGGTCCTCGACACGACCTGCACGGTGTCCATGAGCGCGTCGAGGTCGGTCACAGCCACCTTCGACGTGCCGTGAGCACCGCGAAGTCGGTCGTGCGGCGCGGCGTGACCCGGACCGGCACGACGTTCAGTCGGCCGTAAGGGTCCGCGGTGTGGCGAGGCAGGAGCAATGATTCGGTAGATTCGAGGAGGATCGTGATGCGAAGAGACCTCGCGGTACTGGTGATTGCCATGTCGTCAGCGATGCTCGCGTTCGGGGCGGCCCACGCCCAGGCCCAGGGTGTGGGGACCTACGTCTTACGATCTCCGGCGGTCTTCGTCGACCCGGAGCTGACCGGGGAAACACAAGTTCTGTGTAACGGATCCGACTTTGCCACCGGCGGCGGCCTCGCGACGAGTGTCGGTAGCACGGCTGAAAAGATGCACGTCTCTGATTCCTTCCCCATCTCGGACGCCTCCGGTGCGCCCACGTTGGACAACACTGCGCCTCACGGATGGAAAGTCATCGTGTTCAATCCGACTCTCGAGGCCATGGAGCTCCAGGCCTTTGTCGTGTGCCTCGCGAGCCCTCCCCCGCCGGCGTAACTTCGGGGGCGCGCGTCGTTCGCCACGAGCGTCGAGCGCACCTCGGCGCTCGTGGTGTTTCTGAGGCGAATTACACCACCGCGCCGCGGTTCGTCGTGAGCCGCGAGCGCGTCCGGGACTGGGCTAGAGACTCAGGCTGCGCCCGTCGGCGCTCGTCGGGCGCTGAATGCCCCAGGCGGTGAGCTTGGCGAGCACGGTGTTCCGGTGCACGCCGAGCACGCGCGCGGCGCGGCTCATGTTCCACCCGACGCGCTCGAGCACGCGCAGGATGTACTGACGCTCGAACTGCTCCATCGCCTCCCGAAGCGGCGGGCCCGTGTCCTCGGCGAGCCGTGGGCCCGTGTCGGGCAGCGCGACGTCGAGCGGGACGTCCTGGAGCTGGATGACGGGGCCCCGCGCGAGCACGACCGCGCGGTGCATGACGTTCTCGAGCTCCCGCACGTTGCCCGGCCAGTCGTAACGCGTCAGCACCTCGAGCGCGCCCGCCGACACGCCCCGCACGTCGCGGTGGCACTCACGCGCGGTCTTCCGGACGAAGTGCTCGACGAGGAGCGGGATGTCCTCGCGCCGCTCGCGGAGCGGCGGCACGTGGACGGGCACGACGTTCAGGCGGTAGTAGAGGTCCTCACGGAACTCGCGCGCCCGCACCGCGCTCTTGAGGTTGACGTTGGTCGCCGCGACCACGCGCACGTCGATCGCGACGGGCCGCAGCCCGCCGAGGCGCTCGATCTCGCGCTCCTGCAGCGCGCGGAGGAGCTTCGTCTGGAGGTCCAGGCGCAGCGAGCCGATCTCGTCGAGGAACACCGTCCCGCCGTGGGCCAGCTCGAACTTCCCGAGCTTGCGGGCGTGGGCGCCGGTGAACGCGCCCTTCTCGTGGCCGAAGAGCTCCGACTCGATCAGCGTGTCCGGAATGGCGGCGACGTTCACGGCGACGAACGGTTGGCTCCGCCGTTCGCTCCGGCGGTGGATCGCGCGCGCGACGAGCTCCTTGCCGGTACCGCTCTCGCCAGTGATCAGCACGGTCGTCGGCGTGTCGGCGATCTGCGTGATCAGCTGGTAGATCTTGACCATCTCCGGGTGGCGCCCGACCAGGCTCTCGAAGCCGGGACCCAACCCCGGCTCGGGAGCGCTGCCCGCCAGCGCCGAGCGCAGACACAGCACCTCGCGCTCGAGCGCTCGCTTCTCCAGCGCCCGCTGGGCGAGCAGCAGGATGTCGTCCACGTCGAAGGGCTTGGTGAGGTAGTCGTACGCGCCCCGCTTGAGCGCCTCGACCGCCATCCGCACCTCGCGGACGGCCGTGACCAGGACGACGACCGTGGTCGGATCCACGGCCAGGACGCGTGGCAGCACCTCGATCCCGGGCTCTCCCGGCATGCGCTGGTCGAGCATGACGAGGTCGACTTCCTGGGTGCGGAGCAGGTCGAGCGCCGCGGCGCCGTTCTCCGCCTCGAGGACGTCGCACGTTCCCTCGAGGATCACCCGGACCGACGCGCGGACCCCCTCCTCGTCGTCGACGACGAGCACGGTGCCCCGGCGCGCGAGCTTGGGCGTCTCGTCGATCACGGCTGGCGCGACCGTTCCATCACGAGGTATTCGGCGCGCCCGCCGCTCGACGGGCGCTGGACGAAGACGAGGACGCGGTCCCCTGGCTTGAGCTGCGCGAGCGTACGGAAGAGCGTGGCGGGATCGGCGACGGGCTTCTTGCCGACCTCGACGATGACGTCGCCGCGGCGGAGGCCGGCCTTGTCGGCCGGGCTGCCGGCCACGACATCGGTGACGAGCAGCCCGGCCGCGATCGTGAGGCCGAGCTGGGCCGCGGCGTCACCGCTGAGCGGCTCGACGCTGAGCCCCCAGCCCTCGTCTTCGGGCGCCCCGGCGAGGACGGGCTCCTCGGCGGGCATCTCGGTGACCGTCACGCTGAGCGCCACGGGCTTTCGCTCGCGGATCACCTTGAGACGCACGGGCTGCCCGGGCGCGACGGCGGCGACGCGGCGCTGGAGCTCGGGGACCTCCTTGATCGGCGCGCCGTTGAGCTCGACGATGACGTCCCCCTGACGCACGCCCGCGGCCTCCGCAGGCCCGCCCTTCATGACCTCGGCGACGAGCACGCCCTCGCGCACGCCGAAGGTGCCGGCGAGCTCGTCGGTCACGTCCTGGATCGCGATGCCGAGCCAGCCGCGCACCACGCGCCCGGAGGCGATCAGCTGGCGCATGACCTCCTTCGCCTGGTTGATCGGGATCGAGAACCCGATCCCCTGCCCCGCCGCCACGATCGCCGTGTTGATACCGATCACCTTCCCGTCCAGGTTCAGGAGCGGCCCCCCGGAGTTCCCCGGATTGATCGACGCATCCGTCTGGATGAAGTTCTCGTACGTCGCGACGCCGACCCGGTTGCGCGCGGTCGCCGAGATGATCCCGACCGTCACCGTGCGATCGAGACCGAACGGGTTCCCGATCGCGATCGCCCACTGGCCGACGCGAAGGTGGTCGGAGTCGCCGAGCTCCGCGGCCGGCAGCGGCGCCGGCGCTTCCACCTTGAGCACAGCGAGGTCGGTCTTCGGATCGCGACCCACGAGCTTCGCCGTGAACTTCCGGCCGTCCGAGAGCCGCACGGTGATGTCCTGAGCGTTCTCGATGACGTGGTTGTTCGTCAAGACGTATCCTCGCGGATCCACCAGCACGCCGGAGCCGCTCGCCCGCGCCTCCTCGCGTGGGCGGCGGCGGAAGAAGCGCTCGTAGAACTCCTCGCCGAAGAACTCGCGGAACCGCTCGGGCGTTTCCTCGGCGGACTGCTTTCGCGGCACGGCGCTCACGTTGACGACCGCCGGCGTGACGCGATCGGCGGCCGTGGTGAACGCCTCCTCCAGGGCGTGGAGCAGAGCGCGCGGGTCGACCTTGGGCTGCGCCCGCTCCTGGGCGTGGGCCGGGAGCGCGACCAGGAGGACTAGCAGGAGGACCGCTCGCGTTCTCATCGACGGCTGCGCGTCTCGATTCTACCGGGCGACTCGCGGCTCCGCCACCGGGACGAGCGCCAGCTCGAGGATGCGGCGCGTGCGCGTGACGACCGGTGCCGCCGCGCCTCGCCGGAGCCCCCCGAGCCACACGATCTCCCCCGCCGCCTCGACGATGGGCACGCGGTCGCGTTCCCAGCGGGGCACCTTGGCGTCGATCAGGAAGTCTTTCAGCTTCCGCTCGACGCCGCCGAAGGGCGTGAAGCGGTCGCCCGAACGGCGCGGCCGCACCACGAACGTCGCCGGCAGCAGGTCGGCGTCGAACGCGACCCGACCCGGATCGTCAGAGATCACGAACGCCTCGGCATCGTGGAACGTTGCCTCGAGGGCACGTCCGATCTCCGGGAGGGTCACCCTGCCGGGCACGGTCACGTCGCGCTCGGTGAGCGGAGGCAGGGTGCCGAGCGCCAGGCGCAGGCGTGGGCCGCTCACCTCGAGCGTGACGCCGCCGATCCTGAATCGCTGCCGCGGCGGCGGCGTGGCGAGCAGGCGCTGCAGGCCGCGGTGCGCCCACGCGCGCAGCGGGGCGTGGCTCCCGAGCCGCGCCGCCGCCTGGCGCAGCACCTCGCCGGCCACGTCGCGCGGCAGTCCGCGGAGCGGCTCGATCGGCAGGATGACGGCGCCCTCGCCCGTCTCGGCGAGCCGCTCGAGCTCGGAGGCCGCGATCCGATCGAGCGCGCCGATCGTGGCGCGCGCCGCCGTGGCGACGCGGACGAGCGCGTCGGGCATCTCCGGGCCGTACGACGCGGTCAGCCACGGCAGCAGCTCGTGACGGATCCGGTTTCGGAGGAACTTCGGGTCCTGGTTGGACGGGTCCTCGATCCACTCGAGCCCGGCCCGGTGAAGCCCGGCGACGACGTCGGCGCGGCGGCACTCGATCAGCGGGCGGATGATCCGGTCGCGAACCGGCGGGATTCCCGCGAGCCCCCGCATCCCGGTGCCCTGGAGGACGCGCATCAGCACGGTCTCGGCCTGGTCGTCGGCGGTGTGGCCCAGCGCGATGCGCGCCGCTCCGACGCGGTCGGCGCACGCCGTGAGCGCCGCGTAGCGCGCGGCGCGCGCCGCGGCCTCGAGGGACCCGCGCCGCTCCACGGTCACCGTCGCGACGTCGACGGGGACGCCCAGCCGCTGGCCGAGCCGGCGCACGGCCTCGGCGTCGCGCGCGGAATCGGCGCGCAACCCGTGGTCCACATGGAGCGCGTGGAGCCGGAGGCTCCACGCCGGGGCGAGCGCAGCGAGCGAGTGCAGGAGCGCGACGGAGTCGGCGCCGCCGGACACGGCGACCAAGACACATTCGCCGCCCGCGAGCATCGCGTGGCGGCGAATGGTGCGCTCCACCCGCTCGAGCAGGGTCACCACGCTACCCCCCCTGGAGACCCACCCAGACCTCGCCGTCCTCGAAGTGCTCCTTCTTCCAGACGGGCACCGTGCGCTTGAGCGTGTCGATCGCGTGCTGGCACGCCGCGAACGCCTCCGCGCGATGCGCCGCCGACACCGCGATGAGCACGCTTGCCTCGCCGATCTCGAGCCGGCCGACGCGGTGGAGCATCGCCACGCGCCGCACCCCGGGCCAGCGGGCGCGGAGCCCCTCGCCGATCTCGTGCATCTTCGCCTCCGCCATCGGCGCGTGCGCTTCGTACTCGAGGAACTTCACGGATCGCCCCTCCGTCTCGTTCCGCACGACGCCGGAGAAGATGACGATGCCGCCGGCGCCCGGATCCTCGACCGCGGCGGCGATCGCGTCGGGCGAGAGCGGTGCGAAGACGACCCGGTAGGTGTCGCCGCCCGCGCCGCCGCTCACCGGCGGGAAGAGGCAGAGCTCGTCATCGGGGCGGAGCCGATGGGTGGGAGTCACGTACTCGTGGCCGACCGCGAACAGCGTGAACGGGCGGTAACGGGCGAGCTCGGGGTGGCGCTCGGCCACGGCCGACCACGCCGACTCGACGGTCCCTCCCTCGGGAAGCTCGAACTCGATCCGCTCTCGCCCCACGACTTCACGATATCGGGCGAAGAGGTGGACCCGGACGCGCACGGTGGGAGGTGCTGCTAGAACCGGTGGGACTGGCCGCAGCCGCAGCTCGACTTCACGTTCGGATTTTTGATCGCGAAGCCGGCGCCGAGCATGCTGTTGTCCACGTAGTCGATCTCGCTGCCGGTGAGATACGGCACGCTGTGCCTGTCGACGTAGACCTTGATGCCGCGCGCCTCGACGATGTCGTCGTCGGGCTGGGGCTGGTCCTCCCAGCCGAGCTCGTACGACATGCCGGAGCAGCCGCCGCCCACGATTCGGATCCGGAGCCCCCACTCGGGCTTGCCCTCCTCGAGGCGCAGCTCCGAGATCTTCTTCGCGGCCGTGTCAGTCATCGTGACCATTCGAGCCTCCCGAATTGGCGCACCCTTCCGGTAATTCCTACGCCGTTATCGTATCACAGGATGCCACCGGCGGGCAGCAGGGTCAGCTCCTCGAGCGCGGCGCCGGGCGGGAGCGTCACCATGAGGACGGCGGCGCGCGCCACGTCTTCGGTGCGCAGCATCCGGCTCCGGTCCGGTCCCTGCGGGATCGCGTCCCAGAGCGGCGTGTCCACGGCGCCCGGCACGAGGACGCCGACGCGCACGCCCTCGGCGCGGACTTCTTCGCGGAGCACCCGGCTCCAGGCGACCACGCCCGCCTTGGTCGCCGCATAGGCGGCGGCACCGGGGATGAAGCGCTGGGCGGCCACGGAAGCGATGTTCAGGATCGTGCCGCGGTGCTGGTGGACCATCACCGGCAGCACGGCGCAGCAGCACACCATCACCGCGCGGAAGTTCACCGCGAGCATGGCGTCCCAGTCGGCGGGCTTCGCCCCGGCCACCGGACCGAACGACGCCGTTCCCGCGGCCGTCACCAGCACGTCCAGGCGCCCGAACTCGGCGACCGTCTGCTCCACGAGCGCCTCCACGGCGGTGTCCTGCGTGACATCGGTCGGGACCGCGAGCGCCCGGCCGCCACGCTCGCGGATTTCCGCCGCGACCTCGGCGAGCTGCTGCCGGGTCCGCGCCGCGAGCACGACCGCCGCGCCCTCCGTCGCGAGCGCGATCGCGATCGCGCGGCCGATCCCGCGTCCGGCGCCCGTCACGAGCGCGACCTGTCCTTCGAGCGCCTGCCGTGCGTCCGTCAAATCTGGAGCCCCCGGCCCGACTTGATCAGCTCCATGAACTCCGCCCGCGTCTCGGGCCGGTCGCGGAAGGCGCCGAGCATCGCGGAGGTGACCGCCTTCGAGTTCTGCTTCTCCACCCCGCGCATCAGCATGCAGAGGTGGATCGCCTCCATGACCACCGCCACGCCGCGCGGCTGGAGCGCCTCGTTGAGCGTGTTGGCGATCTGGGTCGTGAGCCGCTCCTGCACCTGCAGCCGCCGGCTGTACATCTCGACGAGCCGCGGGATCTTCGAGAGCCCGACGATCTTCTTGCGCGGCATGTACGCGACGTGCGCCTTCCCAAAAAATGGAATCATATGATGTTCGCAGATGCTGAAAAAGTCGATGTCCTTCACGATCACCATCTCGTCGTAGTCCTCGACGAACATGGCGTCGTTCAGGACCTCCTTCACGTCCTTGTCGTAGCCGGACGTGAGGTAGCGCAGGGCCTTCGCGACGCGCTCGGGGGTCTTATCCAGCCCCTCGCGGTTCACGTCTTGACCGAGCTCCTTCAGGAGCTGCTCTATCAGCTTTTCGATCATCCCTCTCCGCCTTCGTAGGCAAAGCGGTTCTTCGCCGTCTCGACGACGGTGACGCGCCTGAGCGCCCCCGCCGGCAGCGCCGGCGTCAGGAGCCGCCAGAACGCACGGGCGAGGCCCTCGCCGGTCGTGACGACCCCGCGGAGCGCCGGGACGTCCTCGAGCGCGCGATGGTCCACCCGGGTGACGACCGCGTCGCCCACCGCGTCGTCCAGCCGTCCCAGGTCCGCCGCCATGCCCGTCACCGGATCAACCTGCCCCGCCACCGTGACCTCGAGGTAGTAGTTGTGGCCGTGGGACCCGTGGCAGTCGCCGTAGAGCGCGGCGTTCTGCTCGGGCGAGAGCGCGGGGCTCACGAGCTGGTGAGCCGCGCTGAAGTGATAGACCCGCGTCAGCTCGACCATCAGGTACCCCGATAATCGACGTAGAGCGTGGGATCCTCCCACACGCGGACCTGCCAGAGCCGGTCGGCACCGAGCTTCGGCGCGAGCAGCTCCCAGACCGCCACCGCGAGGTTCTCGGTCGTCGGCACCCGCCCGCGGAAGAGCGGGTCGGCGCAGAGATCCGCGTGGTCGAAGCGCTCGACCACGGTCTCGCCGACGATCCGCTTGAGCTCGCCGAGGTCAATCACCATCCCCGTCTGCGGATCGATCGGCCCCCGGATCGTGACATCGAGCGTGTAGGTGTGGCCGTGGACCCCCGTGAGCCGGCCGAAGACCCGCTCGTTCTCCGCCGGCGACCAGTCGTCGACCCAGTAGCGGTGGGCCGCGGCGAAGGTGAAGCGCCGGGTGCTGTAGGCCACGTCGGCGCTCACGGCAGGACCTCGAGGAAGCGCTGCGCGACGCGCTCGAGGTCGAACGCCTCCACCCGCCGCGTCCCCGCGGCGCCGAACTCCTTCCGCAACGCTTCGTTCATCAGCAGAGTCTCCATCGCCGTCGCGAGCGCGTCCGGGCTTTCCGGATTCACGAGGAGGCCCGTCCGGCCATCCTCGACGACCTCCGGCACGGCGGCTGCCCGGCAGGCGACGACGGGAAGCCCCGCCGCCATCGCCTCTGAGAACACGATGCCGAACCCTTCCTGCACGGTCGGCAGGCAGAAGCAGTGCGCGCTCATATATTCTACTGCCAGCGCCGTCCGCTGGACCTCCCCTAAGAACACGACGGCGTCGCCGAGGCCGAGCCGACGGTGGAGCGCCCGCAGGCGCACGGACTCCGGCCCCTCCCCTACGATGCGGACCTGGACCCGCGGGATTCGCGCGCGGAGGAGCACCGCGGCCTGGAGCAGATCCGCGAGCCGCTTGCGCGGGTACATCCGCGCCACCGAGAGCACGGTCGGCCGCGTCGCCGGGCGCCGCTCGGCCCGCGCGAAGCGCCGCCGCCACTCGCCGAGGTCGATCGGCTCGGGCACGACCGCCAGCTTCTCCGGGGGGATGCCGTACGCCTCGCCGGCCACGGACGCGGAGTAGCGGCTCGACACGACCACGCGGTCGGCGCGCCCGGCGTTGACTCGCTCCCAGCGGGCCTGGACCGTCAAGAGCGCCCGGACGGTCCCGCGCTCGTTCCGGAGCTCGTCGGCGATGATGCCCTTGAGCATGGCGACAAACGGGCGGCGGCGCCGCCGCGCCAGGAGAAACCCGTCGAGGTCCACGCCGACGACGACGTCGCCCGCGGGCGGCGAGAGGAGCGCACCGACGTTGTAGAGCCAGCGGTCGAGCGTATGAAAGTTGGTCCGCACGCGCAGGGGGCGCACCCGCGCGACGTGGCCAAGACGCTCGAGGCCGCGGACGAGGCCGTCGAGGGCGACGAACGTGCCGCTGCCCTCGGTGGGCGAGAGCGGCGTGGAGGTGAGGAACGCGAGGCGCACGCGGGGGGCTAGCGCCCCTGGAACTTGGGCGTCCGCTTCTCGAGGAACGCCTGCGTGCCCTCCTTGTAGTCCTCGCTCTCGAAGGCCTCGAGTGCCAGGCCTTTCAGCTTCGCGCGGCGCTCCTCCGTCAATCCGAGGAGATACGACTCGATCGTCAGCTTGGCGCCGCGCACGGAGAGGGGCGCGTTGTCGGCGACGTGCCGCAGATAGTCGTAGGTGGTCCGCTCGAGCTCGTCCGGAGGCAGGAGCCGCTGGACCAGACCCATCGCGAGCGCCTCGCGGTCGCCCACCGTCCGCGCGGAGTAGAGGATGTCCTTCGCGTAGGCGGGGCCCACCAGGTCCACGAGCTGGCCGACGGCGTCGACGCCGTAGATGATGCTGAGCCGCGCCGCGGGGATGCCGAACTTCGAGCCCTCCGCGGCGAAGCGCAGATCGCACGCCATGGCGACCGCCATGGCGCCGCCCATGCAGAAGCCGAAGATCATCGCGACGGTCGGCTTGGGGCATTCCCGGATCGCCGTGTAGGCCGCGGACGTCTGGGCGTTGTAGCGGAGCGCGGTTGCCGTGTCTTTGCGGTGCTCCTTGAACTCGGAGATGTCCGCGCCGGAGGCAAACGCCTCCCGGCCCGCGCCGCGGTAGACGATGGCGCGGACCGACTCGTCCTTGGCGAGGCCCTCGGTGACGCGCGCGATCTCGGTCCACATGGCGAGGCTGATCGCGTTGCGCATCTTCGGCCGATTGAAGACGACCGTCGCCACCGGACCCTCGTGCTCCACCAGGATGTCCGTCATTCGCCCCCGAGTGTAGCATGCGGAACTCCCCCCACTCAGACCCTAGAGCCCGGAAGCCACCACACCAGCGGTCGGAACCCGGAACCGCCCACCGGGAAATCCCGCATCGGCGCTCGGGAGATTTCTGACTCGAGAGTCGAGCCCCTCCGTCAGGAGTTCGCTTGCAGGAGATCGCTTGCCCTGGTTCCTGGATTCGCCCGATTGCGCGAATCCCTTGCGTCGGTCACTACATGGCCGCGAAGCGACGAAACGTCGTTCCATTTGGTGGAGGCGGATCGTGGGCGCTCTGCTCGTCATCGTGCGGCGCGAGAACCTCGCTCGATACGAGCAATTCAACCGCGGACTCGCCGGTCAGCGCCTCGAAGTGATCCTCGACCGTCGGCGGGGAGAGCGGCGTCAACGTCAAGACACGCGAGCCGCCGAGAGGCGGCGCGGGGACCGGCGCGCCCAGATTCGCGGTGAGATGGCGGTGCCGATCGACGGCGACATCGACGTGGTCTCCGCCCGTCACAAGGGTCGAGAGCTGGCAACGACAGCCAGGTTGTCCGCGACAGACGCGGCCCTCGTGGCGACCGCGGTCTCGTCGCTCGCTCGTAACATCGTCTCCCACGTGCGGCGGGGAACGCTCGTTCTCAGGGTGATCGAGAACCGAGACACGCAAGGGATCGAGGTCGTTGCGGTCTCCAGCGGCCCGGACAAGCCGGGCGCCGGGCAGATCCTCGAGGCCGGAGACCCGACGCCTGGCCGCCTCCACCAGTGGCTCGGCGGCATCCAGCATCTCGTGGACGAGTTCCACGTCACGTGCGAGCTCGCCCCGGGGACCCCCATCGCGATCAGGCGCTGGCGGCGCTAGGCGATTTGCCGAGGGGTTTCCTCTTCTCCATTTGGGTGGCGTTAGCTGGTTTTGGGTCGAGCGCAGACCGTCGCGGGCACGTTTCCGGGCACGTTTGGCGGGTCCGATTCCAGCCCCACGGAGAGCATATGAGAAACTCTCTGGACGGATTATTCATACTGCTCGGCAAGGGATGTAGCCCGTCACACGCCCCAAAAGAATCGGAGCCCCTGACGAATGGGCCGTAAGAGTAAATCGCGGAAGCTAGAAGCGGCCGCCAGGTCCCAATACCCGCAACTGTTCCGACATGGCGGGCCTGAGCCGGTCGAAGCCCCTGTGGAGGCGCGTCCTCCAGAGAGTGGTTCAGAGGACGGTTCGATGGTCCGCGCTTCGGCCTCGCGCTGGATCCAATGGCATGTGCCCGTGCTCGTCGCTCTCGTCACTTTCACTGCCTTCTGGCCAGCGCTGCAAAATCAGTTTGTGGACTGGGACGATAGCAAGAATTTCGTAGACAACCCTCAGTATCGGGGGCTCGCTGGAACCCACCTCCGCTGGATGTGGACGACGTTCCACATGGGCCACTACGCGCCCCTGACCTGGATGACCCTCGGCCTGGACCACGTGCTCTGGGGCATGAATCCCCTCGGGTATCATCTGACCAGCCTCCTCCTGCACGCCGCGAACGCGGTGATCTTCTACGTCGTCGTCCTGCAGATCCTGACGCTGGCTCTGCCCCGTCTTGCTGACCGCGGTCGCGCGCTCGGAGCTTCCGCAGGGTTTGCCGCCCTCGTGTTCGCCATCCATCCCCAGCGCGTCGAATCCGTAGTGTGGGCCACCGAGCGGCGCGATGTGCTCTCCGGACTTTTCTACCTCGTGACGATCCTGGTGTACCTCCGGGCGTACGCGCGGGAGGCGCCCGGCCGCCGATCGTACTGGCTCTCTGTGGCGCTGTTCGGCTGCGCGCTTCTCTCCAAGTCGATGGCGGTGAGTCTTCCGATCGTGCTGTTGATCCTGGACGTCTATCCGCTCCGACGGCTTGGCGGGTCCCTCGGGTGGTGGAGCGAGCCCGCGCGCCGCGTCTACGTGGAGAAGATCCCGTTCGTGCTCCTGGCCGCCGCGGCATCGGCCCTCGCGGTCAGGGCGCAATCTCTCGTCCACAGCATGGCCCCCCTGGATCAACTGAGCGTGGCGGCCAGGCTCGCCGTCTCTGCGTACGGCTTGAGCTTCTACCTCTGGAAGATGATCGTGCCCTCGAACCTCTCGCCGCTCTATCCGCGGCCGCTCACGGTCGATCCCTGGGCGATGCCCTTCGTCCTGAGCTACGGTCTGGTGCTTGCCACCACCGGGATCGCCCTGGCGCTCCGCCGGCGAGTGCCGGGCCTCTCGGCGGCCTGGTCGGCGTACGTGGTGGTCCTCCTGCCGGTGCTCGGCATCGTTCAGATCGGCTCGCAGATTGCCGCGGATCGCTACACCTACCTGGCCAGCCTCGGATGGGCGATCCTGGCCGGCGCCGGCCTCGGGTCCTCCTGGCGAACCTCGAGCCGGTCGCGGACAGGGACACCGACAGCTCTCCCCCTGGCCGGCATTGCCACAGGTGTCGTCGTCGCGTTGGGAGTCCTCACCTGGAGCCAGGCCCAGGTCTGGCATGACTCGGAGAGGCTCTGGACCCATGCCCTTGCGACTGGCTACGACTCTGTAGCTGCCCAGAACAACCTCGGACGCGAGCTCGTTGGTCAGGGCAAGCCGGCCGAGGCGATCGAACACTTCCAGCAGGCTCTACGCATCCGGCCTGACGCCGACGCCCACAACAACTGGGGCCTGGCGCTCGCTCAGCAGGGCAAGCCGGCCGAGGCGATCGAACACTTCCGGGAGGCTCTGCGCATCAAGCCTGACCTCGCCGAAGCCCACAACAACTGGGGCATGGCGCTCGATCTGCAGGGCAAGCTGCCCGAGGCGATCGAGCACTTCCGGGAGGCTCTGCGCATCGAGCCCGATCTAGCCATTGCCCACGCCAACTGGGGAGTGGTGCTTGCTCGCCAGGGCAAGCCGGCCGAGGCGACCGAACACTTCCAGCAGGCCCTGCGCAGCAAACCCGACTATGCCGAAGCTCACTACGGCTGGGCCGGCGCGCTCCTTGCCCAGGGCAGGCCGACCGAGGCGATCGAACACTTCCAGCAGGCCCTGCGCATCAAGCCCGATTATGCCGACGCCCACAACAACTGGGGCGTGGCGCTCGCGCAGCAGGGCAAGCCGGCCGAGGCGATCGAACACTTCCAGCAAGCCCTACGCATCAAGCCCGATTTTGCCGACACTCCCAACAACCTGGGCGTGGTGCTCGGTCGGCAGGGCAAGCCGGCCGAGGCGAGCGCACACTTCCAGCAAGCCCTGCGCATCAAGCCCGACTACGCCGA
>Ga0209375_1000017_pt1 | contig 136747 bp, 137 predicted proteins | sample GraSoiAngelo_131_FD_185888 | JGI IMG/M metagenome (GOLD analysis project Ga0209375, IMG submission 185888) | Grasslands soil microbial communities from the Angelo Coastal Reserve, California, USA - 14_0929_02_30cm (SPAdes) (version 2) | ecosystem: Environmental > Terrestrial > Soil >...
CGGTGTGGAGGAACCACGTGAAGACGTTCGCGCCGACGATCAGGACGGCGTCCGTCTCGTCGAGCGCTTTGCGCACGGCGGCCGGCGACGGGAACAGCCCGCCACGCCAGAGCGGATGATCTCCCGGAAAGTTCGTCCGGCGATAGACGGGCTCGCCGTGGACCCGGGCGCCGAGGAGCTCGGCGAGGGCCACCAGGGAGGCGACGGCGCCCGAGCGCGCGACCCCGTCCCCCGCGATCACGAGCGGCGCCCGGGCTCGCGCCAGGAGCTGGGCGGCGCGCGCGACCGCAGCCGGGTCGGGCCGTGAGCGCGTCGCGACGTCCGGCGGCCCCCCGCCCGCGTCCTCGACGACGCCGCGCAAGAGGTCCATTGGGAGCGAGAGGAAGACCGGCCCGGTCGGCGGCGTCAGCGCGACCTTGAGCGCGCGACGAAGCGCTGCGGGCGCCTCGTCCGCGCGGCGCAGCTCCCAGGACCACTTCGTGAAGGGCTCCGCCATCCGCACGAGGTCGGCGGCGAGGATCGGCGCGTCCATCAGGAAGCGCGTATCCTGTTGCCCCGCGGTGACGAGGAGCGGCGTCTTCGCGCGCGCGGCGCTGTGGAGGACGGAGAGACCATTGGCGAGGCCTGGGGCCACGTGGACGTTGACGACGCCGACCGTCCCGGCCGCCTGCGCGTACCCGTCGGCGGCGGCGACCGCCGTCGCCTCCTGGAGCCCGAGCACGTACTCGAGCCCCGAGTCCGGGAGCGCGTCGTGGAACGGCAGCTCCGTCGTGCCCGGGTTGCCGAAGAGATAGCGGACGCCGGCCGAGCGGAGGATCTCCATCAGGAGGGCGGCGACGTTCATGGGCGCGGGGTCGGCGTCGGCGGCCCGTACTTGAGGTACGCCGCGTCGATGGCGGCGCGGATGTCGGAGAGCGACTTGCCCTCGGCCTGCTGGCGCATCACGTCACGCGTGATGTTCAGGCAGAGCCGTCACGTCGCGGCGTGGCTCGTGAAGGTGATCTGCCCCTCGGACTCCGCCTTGATATAACAGGCGCGGTTCGAGGTGTGACCGAGATTCCCACATCCGCACATGCACGGCATCCACTTGAGCGTGTCCGGGTGCTCGACGGCGAAGCGATAGAGCTCCGCGACCTTCTCTTTCGCGGCAAAGACCGGCAATTGGCCGCGCGGCAGTGTCTGGACCTGGTCGCCGATCTCGTCCACGGTGACGGGCTCGGCGCCCGCCGTCAGCCACCACGCGAGTCCGCCCGCCCCCAGCAGTAACCCCACGCCAAGCACGACGACCGTACGCCTCACGCGCCCCTCCTGAGCTCGTAGCTCCGGGCGCCGTCGCGCAGCGCGCCGCGCCCCGTCCGCTCGTCGAAGTCCGCCATCCCCAGGAGCTGGTGCGCGGCGGCGCGGCTGAACCGCGCTTCGAACGTCCCGCCCTTGACCGTACAATACGGGACGTCGGCCTGCCCGATCCTGAGGGTCGCCGGCTCCACCCGCTCCTCGCTCCCGTCGTTCAACACAGCGGTCAACCCGCCCGCGCCGCGCTCGAAGCGAACCACCACGAAGGGCACGTCCACAACCTCCACGGGGATCCGGACGCGCGTCTGGATGAAATAGCCCTGGGCGTCGCGCCGGAGGTTCCCGCGCAGGTTGGAGAGAACCCCCGGGTGCGTGACCTCCACGTCGTCGTCGAACCAGTCGCCGTTCACGTCGACCCGGAGCCTGGGGAGTTCCCACTCGGTCGCCATCACATCACCCGACGCTCACGGCGCGTCGAAGACGACGCTGGCGAAAGTCACGACGCCTTGCGGATCCGGCCACTGCCCGTACCGCCTGAGCGTGCCCCGAGCTCCCCCGAGCGCGCGGAGCAGCGCGTAGATCGGCGAGAGCCCGCAGATCCGGCGGCGGTCGCCGTCACGGGCGACCCCGTCGAAGAAGGCCTCGGCGTCGCCCGCTTCGACCGCCTCGAGCATCGCCCGGTCCTCGTCGCCGAGCGTGGCCAGATCAGCCGGCGACACGGGCTCGGGGTCGCCGAAACGCGGCCCGACATGAGCCAGATCGGCGCCCGCGATGAGAGTCACGCGGCGTCCGCTCGCCGCGATCGTCTCGCCGAGCGCCTCGAGAAAGCGCGGGATCCGCGGGTCGTCGTCCACCCGTCCGCCGCTCGCGAGCGCCTCGTGGGCGAAGCTGGCGAGCACCGGGACGATCGAGATCTCTCGCCGGCCCGCGAAGAGGTGGCGCAGGAAGACCGCCTGGAACTCGATCGAGTGCTCCTTCCGGTGGGCCGCCTCCGAGCCGAAGCAGTCCTGTCGCGCCCGGGTCGCCAGCGCCTCAGCGAACTCCCGATCGACGGGAACCTGCCCCAGGGGGCTCTCGTAGGCCTTCAGCGTCAGCGCGAACGGATTCGCCATCCCTGCGTGGCAGGTCCCGAGGACGACGAACAGGTCGGCGTCGCTCCGCTCGGCCACGTCGCGGTACGCCCAGGCGTAGGCGGACCCGCCGCGGTGGAAGTCGATGTGGGGCGCGATGGCCCCGATCACGCGGGGCCGGCCGGGCCCGCTGCCGTCGACGGCTCCGGGGCCCTCGGGTGGCGCGAAGAAGCTGTCGAAGAACGTGCGGACCTCGGCGGGATCCAGCGGATAGGCGCCGCCGCCGTGGGCCGCCGGGCGCGTCGGCGCCTCGAGGAACGCGCGGTCGATCGCGGCGCGGCGCTCCGCGAAACGGGAGCTGTCGAGGAAGCCCTGCTCGTCGAGGGCGTCGGCGATCTCGGTGATCCGCTCGCGCGGCACGAGCTCCGCGTACCGCCGCATGACCGCGGCCTGAATGTCGGCGATCGAGTGCTCGCCGTCGAAGAGCGACACGATCTCCAGGAGGACTCGCGGCAGCAGCATGATCGCGTCGGTGTACCCGGCGGGATCACGGAGGGCGATCATCTCCCGGCCTTCGTGCTGGACGGGAAACGCCTCGAGCGGCCGGAGACGCGGAGCCAGGTCGGTCATCGTTGGGGGCGGCTCATTGCTGGAGGAAATTCAGAGCCGCGGCGGTGTAAATACGCGTCGCCTCGACGAGTTCTGAGACCTCGACGTACTCGTCCACCTGGTGGGGAATGAGCCGCTTGCCAGGGCCTAGGGTGACGATCGGGATGCCGAGCGAGGTCCGGAGGATCGTGCCGTCGGTCGAGCCCGGCACCCCGCCGAAGCGCGCGGGCCGCCCTGTGACCTGGCGCACGGCGGACGCGACCGCCTGCACGAGCGGCTCGCTCCGCTCGACCCGCGTCGCCAGCCTCACGCCGTTGATCGGCGCCCACTCGATCGTCGCCCCTGGGCAGAGCGCCATCGCGCGCTGGCAGGCAACGTCGATCTCCCGGGCGACCGCATCGCCGTCGGGCCCGGGCCCGAGGCGCACGTCCAGGGTCAGCCGCGCGCTGGACGGGATCACGTTCGACTGCCCGATCCCCTCGGCCGGCGCTTGGACGATTGTCGGCGTCACGGTCGGCGGCTCGAGGTACCGGCTCTTCTCCGAGAGACGCCGGAGGCGCTTCTCGAGCGCCGGGACCTCGGCGAGGAGCGCGCCCGTGGCCGAGATCGGATTCACCCCGGCCTGCGGCATCGCGCCGTGGGCCATCCGCCCGCGGATCAGCACGCGGGCCCAGACGACGCCCCGCTGCTCGAGGCAGACCTCGTTCTGCTCGGGCTCACAGATGATCGCCCCGGACAGCTCGCGCCCGAGCGGCGTGGTGCAGAAGTGGTGCACCCCGAGCATGTCGCCCTCCTCGTCGACGAGCGCGCCGATCACGAGACGACCGTGGAGCGTGGCGCCGCTCTTCCTGACGGCCGCCGCGGCGATCATCGCCGCCGCGAGCCCGCCCTTCATGTCGGCGGCGCCGCGCCCGTAGATCCTGCCGTCGACCAGCTCGGCGCCGAACGGCGGGTGCGTCCACTCGCGCGGATCGCCCTCGGTGACGACGTCGGTGTGGCCCTCGAGCAGAAGGCTCGGGCCTCCGTCTTTGTCGCCGAGCCAGGCGACGACGTTGGGCCGTCCGGGTACGACCTCGTGGACCTCGACGCCGAATCCCTGCTTTCCGAACCAGCGCTCGACGTAGCGCGCCACGGGGGCCTCGGTGGCGGTCGGATCCCCCGGCCGGAACACGCTCGGGATCCGCACGAGGTCGCGCGCGAGGGCGATCAGCTCGGCGTCGTCGATCGAGGAGAGCGCGGCAGCGATCGTCGCTCTACCACGCCGGGCCACGGCGGGCTACTCGTGCGGGAACGACAGGATGACCGAGTCCAGTCGGATGACGCGGTACTCTTCACCCGCGATGTAGAAGTAGTGTCCCTCGACCTCTTCGGCCGACTCCTCGAAGGCCACGACCGCTTTGAGATCCGGCATCTCCCGGAAGGCGTTCGCGCCCTCGTCGAAGCCGTCGCCCCGGGCGACGACCTCGCCGTAGCGGATGGGCGATCCCTTCGGGCAGTGGACACGGACGTCCGCGGGTCCTTCGGACATGAGCTTGACCAGGAGATTGATGCCGTAGACCTGGATGGGAATCGGCGTCATCGCCTCACTATACCACGCCGGTTTGCGTCCGGACCGCGGGGCGCGTGGCGCTGACGAGGTACCACGTGAGCATCGCCGCGGCGATGACGGCGAGCGCGCCCTTGCCGCGCTGCCCGAGCACGAGGCCGCCGATCCCGAAGAGCGCGAGGTAGACGACAGCACAGCCGAGGAGCCACTGCACGAGCCCGGCGCCGAGCGCGGTCTCGCCGGCCGCGTCGGGGGCGACGGCGCGCCAGCCCGGCCCGCCCGCCCGGACGCGCCGGTGGAACGCGCGCAGGTGGTCGGGTCGTTCGGCGGGCGTCAGGTACGTCACCGCCAGCCAGACGATCGTCGTGAGCGCCGTCGTCACGAGGAGCAGGTAGGCGAAGCCGCGCGGGTCGTCCGCGGAGAGGCCAAAGCCCCACTGGGCCACGAGCGAGAAGACGAGCGCCGCCGCCATCGCGCTCACCTCCGACCACGCGTTCACGCGCCACCAGTACCAGCGCAGGAGGTAGACGAGCCCCGTGCCGGCACCGATCGCCAGGAGGAACTTCCACGCCCCCTCCACCGTGCTGATGTTGAGCGTGACGATGCCGGAGATCACCATCATGACGAGCGTCGCCACGCGTCCCGCCGCGACGTAGTGGCGCTCGCTCCGGCCCGCGGCCCAGAAGCGGCGATAGACGTCGTTGACGAGGTACGACGCCCCCCAGTTCAATTGCGTCGAGATCGTGGACATGTACGCGGCGAAGAACGCGGCGATCAGGAAGCCGCGCCAGAACGGCGGGAGCAGGTCCACCATGACCTTCACGTAACCCGACTCGGGATCGGCGAGCCCGGGATAGAGCACCATCGAGACGAGCGCGACGATGATCCAGGGCCAGGGTCTGAGCGCGTAGTGCGCGATGTTGAACCAGAGCGCCGCGAGGAGCGCATGACGCTCGTTCTTGGTCGAGAGGATCCGCTGGGCGACGTACCCGCCGCCCCCCGGCTCGGCGCCCGGGTACCAGGAGGCCCACCAGTTGACCGCGAGGTAGACGAAGAACGTGAGCGCCGGCATCCACGCCGAGTCGAGCGCCGGAATGAAGTTGAGCGGGGCGCCGTCGGGGTAGCGCGCGTGGAGCGTGTCGAGGAGCCCCGCCATCCCGCCCACGGCGCCGAGCGCGAAGACGGCGAGCGCGATGCAGCCCAGCATGGCCAGGACGAACTGGAAGAAGTCGGTGACGAGGACGCCCCAGAGGCCGGAGAGCGTCGAGTAGAGGGCGGTCAGGACGAAGAGGCCGAGCGTCGCCTGCCACTTCCCGACGCCGAGGGTCATCCCGACGATCTTCGCCATCGCCGCGGTGACCCAGCCGATGATGATCGAGTTGATCGCGAGCGCGAGGTAGCACGCCCGGAAGCCGCGCAGGAATGCCGCGGGGCGCCCCGAGTAGCGGATCTCCGCGAACTCAGCGTCGGTCATCACGCCAGCGCGGCGCCAGAGGCGCGCGTAGAAAATGACGGTGAGCATGCCGCTCATCACCATGCACCACCAGAGCCAGTTCCCGGCGATCCCGTACTTGACCGTGAGCCCCGTGACGGCGAGCGGCGTGTCGGCGGCGAACGTGGTCGCGACCATCGAGGTCCCCGCGAGCCACCACGGGACCGCGCGGCCCGAGAGGAAGTACTCGTCGACGGAGGCGCCGGCGCGGCGCGAGTAGAGGAGCGCGATCGCGACGGAGAGGACGAAGTAGAGCACGATGACCACCCAGTCGATCGGGGTGAGGGTCATGCCGCATCGCCTCCCTTGGGGAGCGCCGGCTGCTCCCCTTTCCGCTCGATCGCCTCGAGCTTGTCCTTGAAGCGCTCGAGCGCGCGCTCGGCGTCGGTGAACTGACTCTGCGCATTGCCGAGGTGCTTGCCGAGTGTTCGGATCGGCTCACGCACCTTGTCGAGATCGCCGGTGAGCCGGGCGAGATCGCTCTGGATCTCCCGCGCGTGCGCCTCGATCCTGAGCCCGCTGAGCCCCAGGATGATCACTTGAAGATAGGCGTAGAAGCTGTTGGGCGACACGGGCACGACGCGGCGGGACAGCGCGTGGGTGGCGATGGCCTCGTCGTCCGCGTCCGCCTCACCCTTGATGATGATCTCGTAGTAGACGTTCTCCGCCGGCACGTACATGAGCGCGAAATCGAAGGTGCCCTCGTCGGGCACGATGTACTTGGTCGCGATCTCGTCGATCCGCGCCTTCACGTCCCGGGCGAACTGCTTGCGCAGGGCCCGCCGCCGCTCCTCCTCGGGCTCGGCGAGCATCCGGCGGAAGTTCTCGAGCGGGAACTTGGCGTCCACGGGCACCAGCCGCCCGGCGAGGCGGATCGCGGCGTCCACCTTCTCGCCGCTCTTGAACGGACGCTGGAGCTCGTAGTGCTCGCGTGGGAGCATCTGCGCGAGGAGCTCGGCCAGCAGCGTCTCGCCCAGTCCGCCCCTGACCTTCGGCGACTTGAGAATCTGCTCGAGGCCCTGGATCTCCTTGCCGACCTCGACGACCCGCTGGGTCGCCTCGCCGAGCTTGCCGAGGGTCCCCTGCACCTCGCCCACGACCTTCGCGGCGCTGTCGAGGCGGTCGCCCATCGTCGCCTGCGCCGACTGGATCAGCTTCATGCCCGCCTGGAGCTGGCGGCTCACCTCGCCGCTGACACCCTTGAGCTCGGTCGCCACGCGCTGCTGAAGGCCAACCAGCTCGTCCCTCATGCGACGCGCGAGGTCACCGACCTCCTTCCTGACGGCCTCCTGTCCTTGATGCGCCTGGCTTCTCGCTCCCTCGATCTGGCGGAGCAGCATCCACGCGACGAACACGAGGGCGACGAGGAGCGCCCCGGCGATCGCGGCGAAGGCCTCGGTCACTTCCGCCGGCCTCTCCAGTGCCGGCAGACCCCCTTGAAGCCGCAGGGGGCGCAGACGACCACGTCGCGGCGGTCGCGGCAGTCGCCCGACATCCGCTTGTGGCAGAGCGCGAAATCGTACTTCACCGGGTCCGCCGGGTCGACCTCCGCGAGCCGCCCCGTAATCTCCTCGGCCATCCGCCAGGTCCGCGACTTCCGCCGCGTGAGGCCGATGGACCGCGCGATGTTCTCGACGTGGGTGTCCACCGGGATCAGGAGGCGCGACGCCTCCACCGCCGTCCACAGGCCGAAGTCGGGCGGCGCGCGGCGGACCATCCAGCGGAGGAAGAGATTGAGGCGCTTGCACGGGCCCCCCGCCGAGGGCAGCGGGAACAGGTGACGGTAGCCGCGCGAGAGGCGCCCGCGGGGAAAGACCTCGCGCAGATCGGTCTCGAGAAAGCTCCGTGCGAAGCGTTCGAGGGCCGGACCGATCGGGCCCCGCGGGTCGGGGTCGCCGGCGAGGAACACCTTTTCGAGTGTGCCGTAGCGTGCGAGCTGATCGCGCGCCGCCACGCAGAACGCGACGAGGTCGCGTGGTCGGTTGAAGCGGTACCAGAAACCCTCGAACGCCCGCGCGTCACGCCGCGGATCGAAGCCCAGGACGAACGCGGCCGGCGACGGTCCCATCGCGGCCAGCGCGACGTCCAGCTGGCGCCCGAACAGGTCCACGCGGCCGTAGGCGAGGCACGCGGCGAGGAGCGCGACGAGCTCGCGGTCGCGTGGATCGACGTAGCGGAGAGGAAATCGGATGGCGTCGAATTCGACCCGCGTGGTGTAGTCGAACTCGCGATAGAGGTGCTCGAGCGGCTCCCTGAGCGTGCGTGCTGACGTCATTCCGCCGCCTGAACGGCATGATAACATGCCCTCATCATGAACGTCGGCGTCGTCGGCCTCGGCGCGATCGGGCGCGCGGTCTGCCGCGCGCTCGACGGGGGCCTTCCGGGCCTCAGGCTCTCCGGGGCGACGGCGCGTGACCGAGAGAAGGCCGAGCGGTTCCTCAAGGGGCTTCGCTCCCCCGCCCCGTTTCTCCCCCTCGACGACCTGATCGACACCTCCGGCGTCGTCGTCGAGGCGTCCACCCAGGCGCACCTCTCCGAGATCGCACCCAAGACCCTCAAGGCCGGCCGGGACCTGGTCGTCCTCTCGTGCGGAGGGCTGCTCGGACGTCAGGACTGGGTGAGGCTCGCCGAGGCCAACCGCTGCCGCATCCTCGTGCCCTCGGCGGCGATCGCCGGGCTCGACGGCGTCAAGGGCGCCTGCATGGGCGCGATCACGTCGGTCACGATGGAGACGCGCAAGCCCCCGCGCGGGCTGGCGGGCGCGCCGTGGATCGAGGCGCAGAAGATCGACCTCGATCGAATCACCGAGGAGACGCTCATCTTCGAGGGGCCCGCCACGGAGGCCTGCCGCGCGTTCCCCGCCAACGTCAACGTGCTCGCCGCGCTCTCGCTCGCCGGCATCGGACCCGAGAAGACGCGCATCTCGCTCTACGCGGTGCCCGGACTGACGATGAACCGGCACCGGATCACGGTCGAGGGCGAGTTCGGCCGCCTCGCGATCGAGGTCGAGAATGTCCCATCGGAGAACCCGCGGACCGGCAAGCTCTCCTATCTGTCGACGATCGCGCTCCTGCGGGACCTCGGCGCGTCCATTCGCATCGGGACCTAGGCCGTGGCGTCGCTCTGGGCGTCGCTCGTCCTCCTCGTCGCGTCGCTGGCCCTGCCTGTCGGCGCCGCGGCCAAGCTCGCCTTCACCCACGGGGTCGCCAGCGGTGACGTGACGCCCTTCAGCGCGGTGCTCTGGACGAGAGTCAACGAGCCGTCTCGGCTGAAGGTCAAGGTCTCGACGGATCCCGGCTTCGCCCCGGCGGCGACCCTCGTCCGGCAGGTCGTGGCCCGGCCGGAGCACGATTTCACGGCCAAGCTGCTGGTCTTCCCCCTGTCCCCCGCCACCAGGTACCACTACCACTTCGTCGGCCCCGGCGGGAACGTCACGAGCGAGGTCGGCCGGTTCAGGACACCGCCGCTTCCCTTCGTTCGTCAGGATGTGCGATTCACGTTCACGGGCGATACGGACGGGACCCGGGAGCACGGCGTCCCGGCATTCAACAACTTCGAGGTGCTCGACCGAATCCACGAGGAGAACGGTGATTTCTTCGTGTATCTCGGCGACACGATCTACAGTGATTCTCTCTTCGCCCCGCCCGCCGCGACCCTCGCGGCCCATCGCGCCAAGTACAAGGAGAACCGGACCTACGACGCCCTGCGCGACCTCCTCGGCGCGACATCCACCTACGTGATCTGGGACGACCACGAGGTCTTCGACAACTTTGCGGGCCAGACGGCCCGTCCCGAGCGGGTGGCGAACGGGCGCCAGGCCTTCACCGAGTACATGCCGCTCCGTACCCCGACGCGCGAGTTGGGGTTTTTCCGGGTGTTCCGCTGGGGCCGCGACGTCGAGATCTTCATCCTGGACGAGCGGAGCTTCCGCAGCGCCGAGGCTGGCCCGGCCTGTCTCGGGGACCCGGCGCCGACTCTCCCTGCGCCGTACCGCTCCGCGCTCGGGCTCGGGCCAGCACCGCCTCGAGGCTGCCTCGACGTCCTGAACGACCCGTCGCGCACCATGCTCGGCGAGGCGCAGAAGGCCGTCTTCAAGTTCCTGCTCCGCTCCTCCCGGGCGACGTTCAAGTTCGTCATCAGCGCGGTGCCCATCTCAGAGATCTTCCTCCTCCCCTACGACCGGTGGGAGGGATACCGCGCGGAGCGGGACGAGATCCTCTCGTTCATCAGCGACCACGACATCGACAACGTGACCTTCCTGACCACCGACCTTCACACGAACGTGGTCGCCGACGTGAGAGTCAGCGTCCTGGCCGGATCCCCGGTCGTGGTCAAGGAGGTCATCACCGGCCCCGTCGCCGAGTTCACGCTGCTCCAGGGGCTGGTCGCCGCGTTCGGGCCCAAGGGGGCGGCGGGCATCATTGCGCTCGTCGAGAGCCTGAACCCGCCCGAGTTCTCCAACCACAACGCCTTCGGCTACGCCCTCGTCGAGGTGGACTCTTCCGCCCGCTCCGCTGCGATTACGTTGAAGGACAGCACCGGGGCGATTCTGCACACGACGGTCCCCTGAGGGACGGAGACTCGTCTCGAGGCAGCGGCTCGCCGGCTCAGGCTCGCCTTGGACCTGTTCAGCACTGGTGAGGTTTGGGATCTGCAAGCTCGCGGCTACCGAGTGCAGGCCATCGCGCGCGGTCAGCGGCCCAGGTCGAGAAGAGCGAGCCCACGGTCCGCTCCACCGCGCTGTTCACCATCACGAGCGACGTTGCCACCGCCGAGGATCGCGGTTCGCGTGCATGCACGCGACGACAACGATCATGTCGCCGTAGATGCGGTAGAAGAGACCATAGGGAAAGCGCTCGGGGATCAGGGCGCGCCGAGTGTCGCGGTGCAGGACGGGGTAGGCTTCCGGATGCTCCAGAAGGCGATCCTGCGCCAACCTGAGCGCCGCCAGGAACTCATCGCCCAGGCCAGCCCGCTGCGACTCGTACCATCGATAGGCGTCCTCGATATCCGACGCAGCCGCAGGCCGGACGACGACCCGCTTCACCGACTCCGGCTACGGATTCGGCTAAGGACCTCGTCCCAGGGGATGCCGACCGGGCCTTCGGCTTCGAGCTCGTCCAGGCGTCGATCGAGTTCTGCACGCTGCGCATCGGTGAGCGGAATGCTCTCGGGCTTAGCCGCGAGGCTGTCCCACAGTTGCTCCAGTAGGCGGAGCCGCTCGGCTGGCGTCAGGGACGCGATGTCGAGGCCACGCTTGCTCACGCCCAAAGTATATCCCACCCCTATACCAGGCCGCGAGACGCCCGCGGGTTAGCCCTCCGTCAGGTCGAGTGCGGCTGGGTGGCTTCCAGATACCGCTCGGCCTCGAGCGCCGCCATGCAGCCGGTCCCGGCGGCCGTCACGGCCTGGCGATAGACGTGGTCCTGGACGTCGCCCGCCGCGAAGACGCCCGGCACGCTCGTCTCGGTCGTCCCGGGTTTCACCTTGATGTAGCCGTTCGGCAGGAGCGCGATCTGGCCCCGGAAAATCTGCGTGTTCGGCTCGTGACCGATCGCGATGAAGAGGCCGCCCACCTGACGGTTCGAGAGCGCCCCGGTCTTGAGGTTCCTCAGACGCACGGCCGTGACCTTGCCACGCTCGACGTCCATGACGTCGTCCACGGCGCTGTCCCAGACGAACTCGATCTTCGGGTTCTTGAACGCGCGCTCCTGCATGATCTTGGAGGCGCGCAGCGTATCGCGGCGGTGGACCACGTCGACCTTCTTGCCGAGCCGCGAGAGGTAGAGCGCCTCCTCCATCGCCGAGTCGCCGCCCCCGACCACCATGATGTTCTGATCCTTGAAGAAGAACCCGTCGCACGTGGCGCACGTCGAGACGCCGCGTCCCATGAGCTTCGCCTCGGCCGGGAGCCCCAGGAGCTTCGCCGTCGCGCCGGTGGCGATGATGACCGTGTGGCCCTCCCAGCTCGCGTGGCCGGCGCGCACGACGAACGGGTGGCGGGAGAAGTCCACGGCGGTCACGTCCTCGGCGATCATCTCGGTGCCGAAGTGCTCCGCCTGCTTCTTCATCGTTTCCATCAGCTCGGGCCCCTGGATCCCCTCCACGAACCCCGGGTAGTTCTCGACCAGCGTCGTGAGCATGAGCTGGCCGCCGGGCTGCGCCCCCGTGAGCATGAGCGGCGCGAGGTTGGCGCGGGCCGCGTAGATGGCCGCCGTGTACCCCGCGGGCCCGGAGCCGATGACGATGACCTTGCGCGTCGTGCCCATACCTTCTCCTCCGCCCTTTAGATGCGCTCCCGGTTCCGGGCGATGCGCCTCATACCTCGAGGATTTCGGCGAGGTCCGCGAGGTCGCGGATCTCGTAGCGCGGCGGTGCGATCCCCGGCGGGAGCGGCACGCCGTCCGGATTGATCCACGCGGCGTCCATGCCGATCTGCTGCGCCCCGAGCACGTCGATCTCGGCGCGGTCGCCGACGAAGAGCGCCTCGCCGGCTCGAACCCCGAGACGGCCGAGCGCCTCGTCGAAGATCGCGCGCTTGGGCTTCCGCCAGCCGACGGCGTCGGAGACGACGATCGCGCTGAAAAGGCCGGCGACGCCCTCGCGCTCGAGAATGTCCACGGCGGTCGGCGTGTAGTCGAAGTTCGAGACGACCGCCAGCCGGTACCGGTGCGCGAGGCGCTCGAGCAGCGGCCCGTGATGGCTGGGAAGCTCGGCGGCCTTCCCGAGCTGGGACCGGTGCGTGTCGATCAACGTCTGGCCGAGGCCCGGCGGCAGCGTGGCCGGGTCGAGCGCGAGGCGACGGAAGAAGTCGCCGAACCGCTCCGGGGCCGGGACCTCGCGGTAGTCGATCGCGCGCAACCGCTCGGCCTCGCGCCAGCTCTCGACGAGCGCCTCGTGACACGCCTCGAGGGAGATCCCGGGGGCGTGAGCGCTGAGGACCGCGTGGAGGTGGCCCGCCGTGGAACGCACCGTCCGCCCGCTCACCTGGATCTCGGGCATCCGGTCACGATCGAAACGGACCAGCGTGTCGAAGAGGTCGAAGAGGACCGCGGCGTAGGTCATCAGAGTGGCTTCCGCCCCGCGTACCCCTCGTCGAGGTCGTGCCAGTGGCGGATCTCGCGCTCACCGTACTTCCAGCAGAGATTGACCTCGCGACCGTCGCGCAGGTGGGGGAAGTCCACCAGGCCGAGCCCGAGGTCCTTCGGCGTGCCGCCGAGGTCGACGACCTTCTCGAGGTCCTTGCGCACCCGCTCGGTCAGCTGCTCGATCCGCCCCGTGTCCGCGCGCCACTGAGCCCGGTCGAGGACGCCGCCGCCCGCCAGCGTGATCCGCGCCTGCTCGGCCCGCAGCCGCTCACGTAGCGCGGCGGCCTTGCGATGCGCGGCCATCGCCTCGTGCATGATCCGCGCGAGCGCAGGGATCAGCGCCTCCACCTCGCGCGGGCTGAAGTAGCGGTCAGCCACCGGCCGGCGCCTCGACGAAGATGGCGTGCACCTCCTTCGGCCCGTGGACGCCGCGCGTGAGCGTCAGCTCGATGTCCGCCGTCCGGCTCGGCCCGGTGATGAAGCTGATGACGGCGCCGTCGCGGCGGCTCTGACCGTCGGCATGCCAGGACTCGAGGACCACACCGGCCTGAGCGAGCGACTCGACGAGCGCCGTCCGGTCGAAGAGCGCGATGTGATAGGACGGCAGGAGCGACGTCGAGCGCGGTCGCCCCGGGCCGGTGCGGAGGACCAGGGTGCCCGTCTCGGCGATCGCGAGATCCGCGCCCGTCAGCCCGAGCTCGGCCGCCGCGACCAGCTCGCGCAGTCGCCGGCGCTCGGCCGCGCTCGCGACCTCCCCGGGCGGCATCGAGACGGCCTCGAGCCCGAGGGCAGCGAGCGCGGGCACGAGGTCACCGCCGATTTCGGCGGCGTGCCAGCCCACGAGCCGGCGCGCCCCGCGGTCGCGGGCGATTCCCGCGACGACGGGCGCCGCCTCGGCGAGCGTCGGCACGCGGTAGAAGACGCCGCCGACCTGCTCGAGCTCGCGGCGGAAGCGCTCGAGCGCCTCCGGCCAGCGCTCGGCGAGCTCTCGCCGGATCGCCTCCGCCGCCGCGCGCGGCCGCTCGGGCCGCCGGGCGGGCGCCGCCGGAGGAAGGCCACGGGTCTTGCCCATCTCGGCGCGGATCCGTGCGATGAACTCGGCGCGCGTGGTCACCGCCGAGGCTCCAACTCTAAGTTTCTCCAGCGCTCACGGAAGGTCCGCCTCGCCACCATGGGGAGGTCGCGCGTCCGCGTCCAGTCGCCGAAGAGGGGGAGGCTCCGGATCGCGCCGTCCCTGACGAACGGCCGCTGGAGCAGCCGGCCGACGGAGGCGGCGAGGCGATAGAGCGCGGGGCGCGTCAGGAGCCACCCGAACGCCTTGAACACGATGCGCTCGGTCCAGGGCGCGATCCGCTTCTCGTCCACCTCGCGGCGCAGCTCGATGAGCATGCGCGGGATGTCGATCCGTACCGGGCACGCGTCCGCACACGCCCCGCAGAGCGAGGAGGCGTGCGCCAGGTCCTTCACCGCGCCGGGGCCGTTGAGCATCGCCGTCAGCAATATGCCGATGGGCCCCGGGTAGGTGTGACCGTAAGCGTGGCCGCCGATCTGGCGGTAGACCGGACACACGTTGAGGCACGCGCCGCAGCGCAGACAGTAGAGCGCCTCGCGGAGCGGCCCCGCGAGCTGAGCGATGCGACCGTTGTCCAGCAGGACGAGATGGAACTCCTCCGGCCCCTCGAGCTCCCCCGCGCGCCGCGGGCCCTGGACGAGCGTCGTGTAGACGGAGAGCTTCTGGCCGGTCGCGCTCTTCGCGAGGATCGCCAGGAACACCATGAGGTCGGTCAGCGAGGGCACGACCTTCTCGACGCCCATCACCGCGACGTGGACGCGCGGGAGCGAGGTGACCATGCGGCCGTTGCCCTCGTTGGTGACGAGGACGACGGTGCCGGTGTCCGCGACCGCGAAGTTCGCTCCCGTGATCCCGAGGTCCGCCTCGAGGAACTTGGCTCGCAGCTCGCCCCGCGCGAGCTTCGTCAGCGCCTCGGGATCGGCCGCCACCGTGCGCCCGAGCTCCTTGGTGAAGAGGTCGGCGATCTGGCCCTTCGTCTTGTGGATCGCCGGCGCGATGATGTGCGACGGCCGCTCGTGGGCGAGCTGGATGATGTACTCGCCGAGGTCGGTCTCAACCGGGGTGATCCCGGCCGCCTCGAGGGCCTCGTTGAGATGGATCTCCTCGGTGGCCATGGACTTCGACTTCACCGCGATCCGCGCTCCCGCCTGGCGGGCAATGTCGAGGATGATGGCGCGCGCCTCCTCCGGCGTCGTCGCGTAGTGCACCCGACCCCCGAGGCGCTCGACGTTCTCGACGAGCTGCTCGAGGTAGCGGTCGAGGTGCTGGAGCGTCGCTTCCTTGATCTCCCGCGCCGCGTCGCGGAGCCCTTCGCCCTCCGGGAAGCCCGCGAACGCCTCGCGGCGGAGCCCGATGAACTTCGTCGTCGCGATGGTCAGCGCCTCCTGGAGGAACACGTCCTGCATCGCGCGGTCGGCGCGCTGGCGGAACGGGATCGAGCGGTCGGCCTGGCTCACGTCCCGCCTCCGTCGAGCAGCTCCGCGAGGTGCACGGCGCGCACGCCCGAGCGCCGGCGCCGGAGACCGCCCCCCATCTGCATCAGGCACCCCGCGTCGCACGCGACCAGGCACGCGGCGCCCGTCGCCTCGACGTTCGTGAGCTTCTTCTCGAGGATCCGGGAGGACACCTCCGGCAGACGCACGGCGAACGAGCCGCCGAAGCCGCAGCACTCGTCGGCGCCCGGCAGCTCGACGAACTCGACGCCCTCGAGGTGACGCAGGACCGCGCGCGGGCTCTCGGCCTCGTGGAGTCCTCTCAAGAGATGGCACGAGTCGTGGTAGGTGACGCGCCCGCGGACGGTCGAGCGGAAGCGGGACCGGCCCAGGACCGTGACGAGGAACTGCGAGAGCTCCCAGGTCCGCTCCGCGAGACGGCGCGCGTCCCCGGCGAGCTCTGGGTCCCCCATGAGCCCCGGGTACTCGTGCTTGACCATCCACGCGCAGGAGCCCGAGGGCACGACGACGTGGTCGGCGTCGCGAAAGAGCGCGACGGTGCGCGCCGCCACACGGCGCGCCTCGGCGTGGTAGCCAGAGTTGAAGAGCGGCAGCCCGCAACACGTCTGGCCCCGCGGGAACTCGACGGTCGCCCCGAGACGCCGAAGGAGACGGACGATGCTGACCCCCACCTCGGGGAAGAACAGGTCGCCAAGGCAGGTCACCATCAGCGAGACGCGAATCGGCCCGCTCACGGGTGCGCTGGCGGGGGCGTGACGACGACGAGCGCGACGAGCGGGGCCTGGCCGTCGTTGACGAGGCCGTGCTCGACTCCCGCCCGGGCGACCACCGCCTCGCCCGCCTCGACAGTCTGCTCGTCGGCGCCCACGCGGAAGCGACCGCGCCCCTCGAGCACGTAGTAGATCTTGTCCTGGTCCACGTGGCTGTGCGGCTTCTGGGCCTGGCCCGGCGCGACGCAGTAGAGGTCGAGCTGCGCGCGCGCCGTCGTGGCGAGTGCGATCTTCGCCATCCTGTCGGCCTGGAACCTCACGTGGTCCTTAACCCGAATACGCATCCGCAGCCCTCGCCAGCAACTCTACGGGATGGACGACGGCGACGTCCAGGCCGCGCGCGCGAGCGCCCCCGGCGATCTGCATGAGACAGCCGGGATTCCCCGTCGCGACGACCGTGGCTCCCGTCTCGGCGATCCGCGTCATCTTGAGCTCGAGGAGCTCGCGCGCGATCCCTGGCTCGAGGATGTTGTAGACTCCCGCGCTCCCGCAGCAGAAGTCGCTCTCCGCGAGCTCCACGAGCCTGAGGCCGGGGATCCTCCGGAGGAGCTGCCGCGGCTCCTGGCGCACGCGCTGGCCGTGGGCGAGGTGACAGGGATCGTGATACGTCACGGTCAACTCGAGGCGACCGAGTGGCAGTGGGGCGTCCGCGAGCAGCTCCGTCACGTCGCGCGTCCGCAGGGCAAGCCCCCTCGCCTCCCCCACCCAGTGGCCGTACTCCTTCATCGCCGAGCCGCACCCCGCCGCGTTGGTCACGACCCAGTCGACGTCGGCGAACGTCGCCACGAGCCGTCGCGCGCGCGCGCGGAAGTCGTCGATCCGGCCCGCGTGGAGCTCGAGCGCGCCGCAGCAGCCCTGGGCGCGCGGGACCACGACGTCCCAACCTGCGAGCGTCAGCAGGCGCGCCGTGTCCCGGTTGACGTGGGGGAACAGGTGGCGCTGCACGCACCCGGTCAGGAGCCCGACGCGGCCGCGCCGCCGCCCGCGCGCGGGGTGGAGCTCCGGGAGCGACACCGGGCGCGGCACGTCGCCGAGCAGTCCCTCCATCGCCGCCAGTCGCGGGAAGAGCCTGAGCGCGCGCGTGGACCGCACGAGCCGCTGGAGCCCCGACCGCCGATAGAGGCGCAAGAGCCCGAGTGCCGCGCCCATGCGGCCCGGCTCCGGGAATACCGCGTAGACGAATCGATCCAGGAGGCGCCGCCGCGGCGGCGGGCCGTGGCGCCGGAGCTGAGCGCGCGTCGCCTCGAGGAGCGACCCGAAGCGGACGCCCGAGGGACACGCGGTCTCGCACGCCCGGCAGCCGAGACAGAGGTCGAAGTGACGGGCGAAGGTCTCGGTCAGCCCGATCCGGCCCTCGGCCGCGGCCCGCATGAGATAGATCCGGCCGCGCGGCGAGTCCATCTCCTCGCCCAGCACCCGGTACGTCGGACACTGGGGCAGGCAGATCCCGCAGTGGACACACTTCCTGATCTCCTCGAGGTCGGGAGCGTCCGGCGAGACGACGACGGGCGACGTCATCAGAGCCCGCCGACAAAGCGCCCGGGGTTGAGCACCCGTTTGGCGTCGAACTCGTCCTTGAGCCCACGCATCAGCGCGAAGGCGTCGGGCTCGAGCGGCCCCCAGGGATCGACGGCGGCGCGCACCGCGGCCGGCGCGCGCTGGATGATCACGCTGCCGCCGACGGGCGCCACGAGCGCGCGCAGGCGCTCGACGAGCGCCCTGACGGCGCGAGGCTCGACGGTGGGGAACGTGGCGCGGAGGCTTCCGAGAGTCGCCGAGCCCGTGATCGCCGCCGCGGGGCCGGCTGCCGCGACGGCGCGCTCGGTCTCGGCGGCCGTCTCGCCAACGAGGGTCACGAGGGTCCCCACCGCGAGCGCGATCGCCCCCTCCGGCGTCGTGGCGCGCCCGTACGCGGTCCAGAAGCTTGCGTCGAGCGGCAAGAGCGTCGCGCCCGCTTCGCGGGCGAAGCGTGAGACCATCTGGCCCTGGGCGCGCACGGCCTCCTCCGCCGTGGCGATCGAGACCGCCACGGCCGCCGGGGCGTCGCCGGCGCCGCAGGCTCCGAGAGCCGCGCGGTTCAGGAGCTCGACCCGGTTCGGCTGGACCGTCGAGTCGACGAGGCGCGCGATGAAGGCCTGCGCGGCGGCCAGGTCCTTGAAGGCGGCGAGCCACGTCGCCTCGAAGGGGGGCGCAGGGTGGAGCCGGAGCGTCAGCTCGCCGAGGACCCCGAGGGTTCCGAGGGCGCCGACCATGAGCTTCGGGACGTCGTAGCCGCTCACGGACTTCACGACTTTGGCCCCGCCCCAGGTCACCACGCCGTCCGCCTGGACGAAGCGCACTCCGAGAAGCAGGTCGCGCAGGGTGCCGTAGCGCGCCCGCAGGGGGCCACTCGCGTTGGTCGCGGCGAGCCCGCCCAGCGTCCGGCGCTCCACCCCCCCGGGATCGAGCGGAAGGAGCTGCCGTCGCGCCCCGACGCGCGCCGTGAGCGCCTCCATCGTGGCGCCCGCCTCCACGGTCACCGTGAGGTCGTCGGGGTTGTACTCGACGACGTGATCGAGCCGCCGGAGGTCGAGGACCAGGTCGAGCCGGGACGGCGGGTGGCCGAGCTCGAGGGCGTGACCGCCACCCCGCGGCACGACGGCCAGCTCCGCGTCCCAGGCCAGGGCGAGCACGCGGCTCACCTCGTCGAGCGACGCCGGCCGAACGATCCAGCGCGGGGCGAGGCCGTCCACGGCGGCGCTCGCGCAGGCTGCCCTGTCGTCCACCACGGCCTCCTGGCCCACGATCGCCGCGAGCGCGCCCCCGATCGGGCGAGCGAGGACGCTCACGCTAGACCCACGCGCCTTCGGGCAGGCGGGGCCGCGCCGGGCGGAACCCCTCGCCGCAGGCCGGGTGGGAGGGCAGAAGCTTGCCCGGATTCATGATCCGGTCGGGGTCGAAGATGCCTCGCAGGCGGGCCATGAAGTTCAGGTCGGCGTCGCCGTACTGGAGCGAGAGGTTCTTGACCTTGTCGAGCCCGACGCCGTGCTCGCCCGTGATCGTGCCGCCCATCGCGATGCACGCGTGGAGCAGCGCCTCGTTCGCCGCCTTCGCGCGCTCGAGCTCCTCCGGGTTCCGGTCGTCGTAGAGGATGAGCGGGTGGAGGTTGCCGTCGCCTGCGTGAAAGACGTTGGCGATCTGCACGCGGTGGCGTTCGGCGATCGCGCGAAGCTCGCGCATGATCTCCGGGAGCCTGGAGCGCGGGACCACGGCGTCCTGGAGGAGGTAGGTCGGCGCGAGGCGTCCCACGGCGCCCGCCGCCTCCTTGCGTCCCTTCCAGAGGAGCGCGCGCTCCGCCTCGTCTCGCGCCACGCGGACATCGAGGGCGCCGCGCTCGCGGCAGATCGCCGCCACACGCTCCGCCTGCGCCTCGACCTCGGCCCGCGGGCCGTCGAGCTCGATGAGGAGGACTGCACCCGCGTCCTTTGGATACGCGGCGCCCGTGCCCGCGTTGATCGCCTGGATCATCAGCTCGTCGAGCATCTCGAGCGCCGCCGGGATGATGCCGGCGGCGATGATCGCCGAGACGGCCTCGGACGCCGTCTCGATGGACCCAAACGAGGCGAGGATCGTACGGACCGCTTCGGCCGTGTGGAGGAGACGCACCGTCACCGTCGTCACGAGGCCGAACGTCCCTTCCGAGCCGACGGCGACGCCCGTGAGGTCGTAGCCCGCGTGGTCGGCGACCTTCCCGCCGAGCCGCACGACCTCGCCCGCGCCCGTGACCAGCTCGAGCCCCAGGACGTGATTGGCCGTGATGCCGTACTTGAGGCAGTGCGGCCCGCCGGCGTTCGTCGACACGTTGCCGCCGATCGACGAGACCATCTGGCTCGAGGGGTCGGGCGCGAAGAACCACCCGCGCTCCTGCACCGCGCGCGTGAGCCAGAGGTTGATCAGCCCCGGCTGGACCGTCGCCGAGCGGTTCGCCAGGTCGATCTCGAGGATCCGGGTCATCCGGTTCAGACCGATCATCACGCCGCCATGGGGCGCCATGGCCCCGCCGATCAGACCCGTGCCCGAGCCGCGCGGGACGATGGGCACGCGCTCACGGCGGCACAGCCGCACGATCGCCAGGACCTCGGCGGTCGACTTGGGCAGGGCGACGACGTCGGGGGCGCCCTTGTAGAAGGTGTGCATGTCGCACTCGTAGACGAGTCGCCCTTCCTCGGAGGCGACGAGGCCATCCGGGCCGAGGATCCGCGTGAGCTCGTCGAGGAGGCCGGGACCTAGCGGCATGGCATCACCTTACTCGAAAACGACCTTGCCGGCTCCCCGAGGGACGCCGGCAAGGTGTGGTCGTGCAGTCTGGGAAAGGCGTTCAGGAGATGCGCCAGGTATCCCCCGAGGTCAGGAGCTTCGCGATGTCCCCCGGTCCACGCTCGGAGATCGCCTTCTGCTCCTGGTCGAGCATGATCTCCTCGTACACGGGTCCCGCGACCGCCGCCAGCACGCCGATCGGGACTGGAAAGTCCGGGGCGAAGAGGTCCGCCAGGAGCTTCGCCGCGTTCACGTTGCTCTCGTCGTGGACCCAGAGCGCGCTCGCCGGGACGTCCTTGGCCGTGACGACCTTCGGCCGGACGCCGTCCATGATGACGGCGCGCCGGTCGTCCTGCGGCCCGAAGAGGAGCGGCTTGCCGTGCTCGAGCCGGAGCTCGTACTGGAGCTTCTGCTCCTTGTCGTACATCACGTTCCACGCGAGGTCGTTGTACACGTTGCAGTTCTGGAGGATCTCCACGAACGCGGCGCCCCGGTGGCGGGCGGCGCGCTTCAGCATCTCCTCCATGTGCGGGATGTTCCGGTCGACGGTGCGACCCACGAAGGTCGCGCCGCAGCCGAGCGCGAACGCGAGGGGGTTCACCGGGCGGTCGGCGGAGCCGACCGGCGTGGACTTCGTGACCTTGCCGAGCTCACTCGTGGGCGAGTACTGGCCCTTCGTGAGGCCGTAGATCCGGTTGTTGAAGAGGAGGATCGTCACGTTCACGTTCCGGCGCAGCACGTGCAGCATGTGGTTGCCGCCGATCGACAGCCCGTCGCCGTCCCCCGTCACGACGAACACCTTGAGATCGGGACGCGCCAGCCGGAGCCCGGTGGCGATGGCCGGGGCGCGGCCGTGGATCGTGTGGAACCCGTAGGTGTTCATGTAGTACGGAAACCGACTCGAGCAGCCGATCCCCGAGACGAAGACGATGTCCTCCTTCGGGATGCCGAGGTCCGGCATCGCCTTCTGCACGGCGGAGAGGATCGCGTAGTCCCCGCAGCCGGGGCACCACCGGACGTCCTGGTCGGACTCGAAGTCCTTCTTCGTGTACTTGGGCGCTTCCTTCGCCTCGGCGCCGCCCGCGCTCATACGTGGCCCTCCACGAGCTGGGTGATGGCCTCGAGGATCTCTTCGCTCGCGAGCGGCAGGCCGCGCACGCGGTTGAAGCCGACGGCGTCCACCAGGTACTCGGCGCGGAGCACCCGGACGAGCTGACCGCTGTTGATCTCCGGCACGAGCACCTTCCGGTACTCGCGCAGGATGTGACCGAGGTCCGGCGGCAGCGGGTTCAGATAGCGGAGGTGGATCGAGGCGACGGCCCGACCCTCCGTCTGCGCGCGCTCGACCGCCGCGGTGATCGCGCCGTACGTCCCGCCCCAGCCGACGACGAGGAGGTCGCCGGTCGCGGGGCCGTTGATCGTCGTGGGCGGGATCTCCTGGGCCACGCGCCGCACCTTCTCCGCGCGCGTCCGGACCATGTGGTCGTGGTTGTCGGGGTCGTAGGAGATGTTGCCCGTGACGTCCTGCTTCTCGATCCCACCGATCCGGTGCTCGAGCCCCGGCGTCCCGGGGCGAACCCACGGACGCGCGAGCGTCGCCGGGTCGCGCAGGTACGGGAAGAAGCCCTCCTTCTCGGTCCGGAAGCCGATCTCGATCGGCGGTAGCGTCTGGGGATCCGGGATGAGCCACGGCTCGGAGCCGTTCGCCAGGAACCCGTCGCTCAGGACCATGACCGGGACCATGTACTTCGTCGCGATACGGACGGCCTCGTAGGCGACGTAGAAGCAGTCCCCCGGCGTCGCGGGCGCGAGGACGACGACGGGCGACTCGCTGTTGCGCCCGTACATCGCCTGCATCAGGTCCGCCTGCTCGGTTTTCGTCGGGAGCCCCGTCGACGGGCCGCCGCGTTGGATGTCGAAGATCACGAGCGGGAGCTCGGCCGTCACCGCGAGACCGATCGCCTCGCCCTTGAGCGCGATGCCGGGGCCGCTCGAGCCGGTGACGCCGATGGCCCCCCCGAACGCCGCGCCGATGGCCGCGGTGATCGCGGCGATCTCGTCCTCGGCCTGGATCGTGCGCACGCGGAACCGCTTGTGGAGCGCGAGCTCGTGCAGGATGTCGCTCGCCGGGGTGATCGGGTAGGCGCCGTACACGACGGGGACCTTCGAGCGCTCGGCGGCCGCGAGGATCCCCCACGCGAGGGCCCGGTTGCCGGTCATCGCCCGGTAGAGCCCCGGCGCCATCTCCGCCGCCTCGACCGTGTAGTGCTCGGCGAAGATCTCGGCGGTCTCGCCGTACGCGTGGCCCGCCTTCAGCACGCGCGTGTTGGCCTCGGCGATGGACGGGTTCTTCACGAACTTCTTCGTGATCCACTCGAGCGTGGGCTCGAGCGGCCGCGTGTAGATCCACGAGACCAGGCCGAGCGCAAAGAAGTTCTTGGTGCGGTCCTTCTCCTTGGTCCCGAGGGGCAGGTCCTTGACCGCCTCGTAGGTCAGCCCCGTCATGTCCACCTTGTGGAGCCGGTAGCGCTCGGCCAACGTCGACTCCTCGAGCGGGTTCGCGGCGTAGCCCGCCTTGTCGAGGTTGCGCTTGTCGAAGGCCGCCGTGTTGACGACGAGGAGCCCGCCGGGCTTCAGGTCGCGCAGGTGCACCTTGAGCGCGGCCGGATTCATCGCCACGAGGCAGTCCAGCCGGTCGCCGGGCGTGTAGACGCGCTGACTCCCGAACTGGAGCTGGAAGCTTGAGACGCCGAAGAGCGTGCCGGCGGGAGCGCGGATCTCGGCGGGGAAGTTCGGCAGGGTCGCGATGTCGTTGCCGGCCCACGCGGACTCGGTCGTGAACTGCTCGCCTGTCAGCTGCATGCCGTCACCGGAGTCGCCGGCGAAGCGGACCACCGCTCGATCCAGCTCCTTCAGCGACTTGCCCTTGGCGGGGGCCGCGATTTCACTCATCGACGCTCGTCTCCTCGCTCGGCTTCAGGCGCACGTCCAGGCCGCGGACGTCCAGGCATCGGGGTTCGTTCAGAGGCCGCCTGACTGCGATGAACGCGCTCCACGTCGGGCCGACCATCATTATTTTATCGGACGCCTCCCCCACCGGCAAGGTTTGCCCCTAGCCTGCGTCGATTTCACTCGGCTTTTTGAGCGTGTTGCCGGGCGGCAGGTTCAGGACGGCTTCCGGAAACAGGTTGGCCAGCCAGCGGATGACGTCGTTCACGGTGACCACGCCGATCGGCCGCCGCTCGGCGTCCACGAGCGGCACCGTGCGGTACCCGGCGACGCTCATCGAGTGGACCGCATAGGCGACCCGGTCCCGCACCGTCAGCGCCTCGGGATTCCGAGTCATCACCTTGCCGAGCGCCGTCTTGCGGGCGTCGAGGCCCTTGCCGACCACACGCGTGAGCACGTCGCGCTCCGTGAAGATGCCCGTCAGCCGTCCCGCGGCGTCTGTGATCAGCACCCCCGCCTGACGGCGGGCGAGCATCGTCTCGACCGCCTCGTGGACCGTCGCGGTCTCGGGCAGGCAGATCGGATCGGCAGGACCGAGCACGCTGATCGTGTCGTTCAGGAGCGCCCCCCTGGTCTCGCGGACCTCGCCCTCGAGCGCTGCCGAGTATTCGTCCTCGAACTCACCCATGGCTCTCCTCCTCCTTGCCGAACGAGCCTCGCTCCAATCCTACTCCCCTTCGCGGGCCGAGTCCCACCCTAGGCGCGAGCGCCCGCGCGGGCGGGCTCCTCGTTCGCCTCGCGCAGGAGCTCGATGAACCGGCTCACGGTCGGCGTGAGCGGCTTCTGTCGCCGGTGGATGATTCCCACGGGCCGGACCAGGTCGGGAATCGCGAGCGGGACGGTGCTGAGCGTGCGGATCCCCACTTCCTTCTGGACGGTGTGCCGGGGCAGGATCGACACCCCCGCGGCGATCATGATCGCCTGCTTGATCGTCTCGATGTTGTCGAACTCCATGACCGTGTTGACCTTGACGTTGTGTTGGCGGAGCGCGCGGTCGATCGCCTTGCGGATCGTCAGGCCGGGGTCGAAGGCGACGAACGTCTCGCCGTTGAGGTCCGCCGGGCGCACAAGGCGGCGGCGCGCCAGCCGGTGGTTCGGGTGGCACACGAAGGCCATGGGCTCGGCCCGCAGCGGGACGATCGAGAGGGCGCGGGTCGTCGGCGGGTAGGACATGATCCCGACGTCCGCCTCGCCCTCGAGGACCGCCTCGACGACCTTGTGAGGGTGCAGACACTCGAGCTGCACCCGCGCCTCCGGGTAGAGGGACATGAACCGTTGCATGTGCCGGCTCACGTCGTGGAGCCCGACGGAGTAGATCGCCGCGACCCGGACCGTCCCGTCGACGCGCGCCTTGACGACCGCGACCTCCGCCTTGGCCTTCTCCCACGACTCGAGGATGGCGCGGGCCGCCGCGTAGAAGGCCTGGCCCTCGGGGGTGACCACGAACGGCCGCTTGGTCCGGTCGATCAGGGCGACCCCGATCTCGGCCTCGAGCTGCTGGACCCCCTGGCTCGCGGCCGACTGCGACACGAAGTTCTGCTCGGCCCCGCGTGAGAACGAGCGGAGCCGGACCACGTCACAGTAGAGGCGGAGCGTCTCGAGGTGCACGGCCAGATCATACTATAAGAATTGCTGATACCCGTTATCTAACTTTTCGGGATGACTAATAATCGTGGCCCGGGTAGTATCGTGCAACTGTTCACAAAGAGGTGCCGGATGAAGGCCCAAGGCCTCTACGACCCGCGTCACGAGCACGACGCCTGCGGCGTCGGATTCGTCGTCAACATCAAGGGCCGGAAGTCGCACACGATCGTCCAGCAAGCGCTGCAAGTCCTCATCAACCTGCTCCATCGGGGCGCGTGCGGCTGTGAGCCGAACACGGGCGACGGCGCCGGCATCCTGCTCCAGACGCCGGACAAGTTCCTCCGCCGGGAGTGCGACCGGCTCGGGATCCCGTTGCCCGCGCCCAAGGAGTACGGCTGCGGCCTCGTGTTCCTTCCCCGCGATCCCGAGCAGCGCGACAAGGTACGGGCGCTCCTTCACTCGATCGTCGAGGAGGAGGGCCAGCGGCTCTGCGGCTGGCGCGACGTCCCGACCGACGACCACCCGCTCGGCGCCGCGGCGCTCTCGGTCGAGCCCCACATCACGCAGGTGTTTATCGGCCGCGGCGCCGGCGTCCGCGACCACGCCGGCTTCGAGCGCAAGCTCTACGTCATCCGCAAGCTCTTCGAGAAGGCCGTGGCGGCGCTCGACATTCCGGAGAACAAGTTCGCCTACATCCCGAGCCTCAGCTCGAACACGCTCATCTACAAGGGGATGCTCAGCGCGGACCAGATCGTGACGATGTACCCGGACCTCGCCGACCCGGACGTCGAGTCGGCGCTCGCGCTCGTGCACCAGCGGTTCAGCACCAACACGTTCCCGTCCTGGCCGCTCGCGCACCCCTACCGGTACATCGCCCACAACGGCGAGATCAACACGCTGCGTGGCAACATCAACTGGATGCGCGCCCGCGAGGCGCTCTGCCGCTCGGACCTCTTCGGCGACGACCTCCGGAAGGTCCTGCCCGTGACGCGCGAGGGGCTGTCGGACTCGGCCACGTTCGACAACGTCCTCGAGTTCCTCGTGATGAACGGGCGGTCGCTGCCGCACGCGATCCTCATGATGATCCCGGAGCCCTGGCAGAACCACGAGTCGATGAGCCCGGAGCGGCGGGCGTTCTACGAGTACCACGCCTCCCTCATGGAGCCCTGGGACGGACCCGCGTCGATCGCCTTCACCGACGGGACCGTCGTCGGCGCCGTGCTGGACCGGAACGGCCTCCGGCCCTCGCGCTACTACGTGACCAAGGACGACCTCGTGATCATGGCGTCCGAGGTCGGCGTGCTCGACATCCCGCCCGAGAACATCCTCGTCAAGGAGCGGCTCCATCCCGGGCGCATCTTCCTCGTGGACACCGGGAAGGGGCGGATCATCGACGACGAGGAGATCAAGGGAGAGCTCGCGGCCGAGCACCCGTACGCGGCCTGGCTCCAGGCGCACACGGTCCACCTCAGCGAGCTGCCCGAGCAGCCGGTCCCTGCGCCGGACCACGACACGGTCCTCCAGCGCCAGATCGCGTTCGGCTACACCCACGAGGACCTCCGCATTCTCCTCGTGCCGATGGCCAAGAACGCGGAGGAGCCGGTGGGCTCGATGGGGACCGATACGGCGCTGGCGGTCCTGTCGGACCGGGCCCGCCCGCTCTACGACTACTTCAAGCAGCTCTTCGCCCAGGTGACGAACCCGCCGCTCGATCAGATCCGCGAGGAGCTGGTCACGGCGATGGAGTCGACGGTCGGGCCGGAGCTGAATCTCCTCAAACCGGAGCCCGCGTCCTGCCGGCAAATCGTCCTGCCGGATCCGGTGGTCTCGAACGCGGAGCTCGCCAGGCTCACGCACGTTCACGCGCCGGGCTTCAAGTCACTGACGCTGCCGATGCTCTGGCCGATCGCCGAGGGCGCCGCCGGGCTCGAGCGGGCCCTCGAGAGTCTCCAAGCGCGGGCGAGCCAGGCGATCGGCGACGGGTACAACATCCTCATCCTGTCCGATCGGGGGCAGAGCCGCGAGCGGGCGGCGATCCCGAGCCTCCTGGCCACGGCCGCCGTGCACCATCACCTCGTGCGGCGCGGCGAGCGCACCCGCTGCGGTCTCGTCGTCGAGACGGGCGACGCGCGCGAGGTTCACCACATGTGCCTGCTCATCGGGTACGGCGCGGGCGCCGTGAACCCGTGGGTGGCCTTCGAGACCCTGGACGACATGATTCGCCAGGGGATCCTCACCGGGATCGATGACGCGAAGGCCGTCAAGAACTACATCAAGGCGCTCAACAAGGGGATCCTGAAGGTCATGGCCAAGATGGGGATCTCGACGCTGCAGAGCTACTGCGGCGCGCAGATCTTCGAGGCGGTCGGCCTGAACCGGGACCTCGTGGATCACTACTTCACCGGGACCGCGTCCCGGGTGTCGGGCATCGGCCTGGACGTGATTGCCGAGGAGGCGCGCCGCCGACACGCGCGCGCCTTCCCCGAGCGGCCCATCGGCGGGCGTGACTTGGACTGGGGAGGCGAGTACCAGTGGCGGCGCGACGGCGAGCACCACATGGTCAATCCGGACATGATCGCGCGGCTCCAGCACGCGACCCGCTCGGGCAGCTACGCGCGCTTCAAGGAGTACTCGGGGCTCTGCGACGACCAGAGCCGTCGGCTGGCGACCCTGCGCGGGCTCATGGAGCTCGAGGCGGCGGCGACGCCGATCCCGCTCGAGGAGGTCGAGCCCGTCGAGTCGATCCTCAAGCGCTTCGCGACTGGGGCGATGTCGTACGGCTCGATCAGCCAGGAAGCCCACGAGACGCTCGCGATCGCCATGAACCGGATCGGTGGCAGGTCCAACACCGGTGAGGGCGGCGAGGACCCCGTCCGCTACCGGCGGGATCCCAACGGCGACTGGCGGCGGAGCGCCGTCAAGCAGGTCGCCTCGGGGCGCTTCGGGGTGACCAGCGAGTATCTCGTCAACGCGACCGATTTACAGATCAAGATGGCCCAGGGCGCCAAGCCCGGGGAGGGCGGCCAGCTCCCGGGCACCAAGGTCTACCCGTGGATCGCGAAGGTGCGCTTCGCGACGCCGGGGGTGCAGCTCATTTCACCGCCGCCGCATCACGACATCTATTCGATCGAGGACATCAAGCAGCTGATCCACGATCTGAAAAACGCCAACCCCGAGGCGCGGGTGCACGTGAAGCTCGTCGCCGAGATCGGCGTGGGCACCGTGGCGGCCGGCGTGGCCAAGGCCTTCTCCGACGTCGTGCTGATCTCGGGCCACGACGGCGGCACGGGTGCCTCCCCGCTCACGTCGATCAAGCACGGCGGCATCCCGTGGGAGCTCGGGCTGGCCGAGACCCAGCAGGTGCTCGTGCTGAACAAGCTCCGCGACCGCATCGTGGTCCAGGTGGACGGCCAGCTGAAGACCGGGCGTGACGTCGTGATCGCGGCCCTGCTCGGCGCCGAGGAGTACGGTTTCTCGACGGCGCCGCTCGTCGTGCTGGGGTGCATCATGATGCGAGTCTGCCACCTCAACACCTGTCCGGTGGGCGTCGCCACCCAGGATCCCGAGCTCAGGAAGCGCTTCAGCGGCAAGCCCGAGTACGTCGTGAACTTCTTCAGATTCGTGGCCCAGGAGGTTCGCGAGCACATGGCGCGCCTCGGATTTCGGACCATGGACGAGATGATCGGCCGGGCCGACAAGCTCGACTTCACGCCGGCGCTCGACCACTGGAAGGCGCGGGGCCTCGACCTCTCGACGATCCTCTATCAGCCGGACATGCCGCCCGAGGTCGCGCGGCACTGCGTGGTGGCTCAGGACCATGCCCTGGAGAAGTCGCTCGACGCCACGACGATCATCCCGGCCTGCCGGGAGGCCATCGAGCACGCGAAGCCCGTGAGGCTCTCCCTGCCGATCCACAACGTCGATCGCACGGTGGGCACGATGCTCGGCTACCACGTCACCAAGCGGTGGGGAGGCGCGGGGCTGGCGGACGACACGATCCGGATCCATTTCACGGGGTCCGCCGGTCAGAGCTTCGGCGCCTTTCTCCCGCGTGGGGCCTCGTTCACGCTGGAAGGGGACGCCAACGACTACTGGGGCAAGGGGTTGTCGGGCGGTAAGCTGATCGTCTTCCCGCCGCGCCGCTCCACGTTCGTGCCCGAGGCGAACATCATCATCGGCAACGTCGCCCTCTACGGGGCGACCAGCGGCGAAGCGTACGTCCGCGGCGTCGCCGGTGAGCGGTTCTGCGTGAGGAACAGCGGCGTCCACGCGGTCGTCGAAGGCATCGGCGACCACGGATGCGAGTACATGACCGGCGGGCGCGTCGTCGTGCTCGGGCTCGCCGGCCGGAACTTCGCCGCGGGCATGTCGGGCGGGATCGCGTACGCGCTCGACGTGGACGGCGACTTCAAGCGGCGCTGCAATCTCGGCATGGTGGACCTCGAGCCGCTCGATCGGGCCGAGGACATCGAGCTCGTGCGCGACCTGATCCGGCGCCACGTCGCCGCGACGGGCTCGACCTACGCCATGAGCATCCTCGACGACTGGATCAGGCTCCAGCCCCGATTCGTCAAGGTGATGCCGAAGGACTATCGGCGCATCCTCCTCGCCGAGGCGCGGGCACGGGCCGAGGGGCGCGAGCCGACGTTTGCCGAGCTCGTCGGGGCGACGAGTGGGTAAGGTCACCGGCTTCCTCGAGATCAAGCGCAAGAAGTGGCCGACGCGCCCGGTCGAGGAGCGGATCCGCGACTGGAAGGAGGCCTATCTCCCCTTCCCCCAGGACGAGCTCAAGAAGCAGGCGGCGCGGTGCATGGACTGCGGCATCCCCTTCTGTCACCAGGGCTGCCCGCTCGGGAACATCATCCCCGACTGGAACGACCTCGTGTACCGTGACCACTGGCGCGACGCGATCGACCGTCTGCACGCGACGAACAACTTCCCCGAGTGGACGGGCCGGCTCTGTCCCGCGCCGTGCGAGGGCTCGTGCGTGCTCGAGATCAACGACGACCCCGTCACGATCAAGGCGATCGAGCTCTCGATCATCGAGCGCGCCTTCGAGGAGGGCTGGGTCTCCGCGCAACCGCCGGCGGTTCGCACTGGCAAGCGGGTTGCCGTCGTCGGCTCCGGGCCGGCCGGGCTCGCCGCCGCCCAGCAGGCGAACCGCGCCGGCCACGCCGTGACCGTCTTCGAGCGGGCCGACCGGATCGGGGGTCTCCTGCGCTACGGCATCCCCGAGTTCAAGATGGAGAAGCGCTTCCTCGACCGGCGCCTTCAACTCATGGAGAAGGAGGGCGTAGGCTTCGTGACCAACGCCCACGTCGGCGTCAACGTGCCCATCGCGGAGCTCCGGGACGGGTTCGACGCGCTCGTCCTGGCCGGCGGTGCGTGCCACGCGCGGGATCTCCCCGTGCCGGGGCGCGAGCTCGCAGGCATCCACTTCGCGATGGAATACCTGACCCTCCAGAACAGGAGATGCGAGGGGGATTCCCTTCCCGACGAGGCGTTCATCACGGCGCAGGGCAAGAGAGTCGTGATCATCGGCGGCGGTGATACCGGGGCCGACTGTCTCGGCACCGTCCACCGCCAGGGCGCGAGCTCGGTCCACCAGTTCGAGCTCCTCCCGCGGCCGCCCGACCGGCGGGCGCCCGACAACCCATGGCCCGAGTGGCCGAACATCTTTCGTGTGTCGCCGGCGCACGAGGAAGGCGGCGAGCGCGTCTACGCGGTGTCGACCCAGCGCTTCTTGGGGGACGAGCGCGGGCACGTGCGAGCCCTCCAGGCCGTCGAGGTCCAGATGGTCCGCGAGGGCGGACGCGTGGACTTCAAGCCGGTCCCCGGCACCGAGTTCACGCTGGCCTGCGACCTCGTCCTGCTGGCGATGGGCTTCGTCGGCCCCGAGCGTGGGGGAATGCTGGCCGAGCTCGGCGTGAAGCTCACCGAGCGCGGCAACGTCTGGCGCGACGCCCAGTGGATGACGAGCGTCCCCGGCGTCTTCACCTGCGGGGACATGCAGCGGGGCCAGTCGTTGATCGTCTGGGCGATCGCCGAGGGCCGCTCTGCGGCGCGAGGGGTCGACCGCTACCTGATGGGCAAGTCGGACCTGCCCGCGCCGCTCTCCTGATCTAGGGGAGCTTGAGCTTCTGGACGGCCGACGTCGCGTTGATGGCCGAGATCGCGTTGGTCAGCGTGCTGGTGGTGCCGGAGATCGTGCCGCTCAGAGTGCTGGCGACGGCGCCGCCCGCAGTCTGAGTCGTCGTCGTCGCCCCGGGGAGGGCCGACCCGGTCACTCCGCCGACTCCGCCTGTGGCTCTCACGGTTGCCCCCGCCGAGCCGGTGACCTGGCCCGTCACTCCGCCGGTCACTCGCAACAGCGAGTCAGCGAGGGCCACCGCCTGCTCCAGCTGGCCCGTCGCGAGCGCCCGGGTCTGGTCCACCGTCGGCGCGATCGGACGGCTCGCCGACAAGGGGACCTCGCCGGCGCGCGTGGCCGCGGTGGTTTCCTCCGGCGTGATGGCCCGAGCCGGGGCCATGACGATGGTCGCGCCGAGACCACGAACCGAGACGGTCTGCCCGCTCGTGATCGCGACCGAGAGCTTCGGATCGATCGGGCTGGACACGATCACCGGCGTGCTGACGTGGACGGCGGTCACGTCGGTCTGGCGGACGCCGCTCACGAGGCGCGTCTCGACGACGACGAAGCTCCCGCGGATCCCCACGATCGCGTTCGGCGTGCGGACCTCGACGACCTCTCCGGGCCGCACGAGGCTCTTAGCGAGGTTGAGGGCAAGCTTTCCGTCCTGGACGCCCACGATGTGCCGGTTGGGCTCTTCGGTGACCGTGAGCACCGAGCGCTCCCGCACGGTGACGAGAGCCTTGCCGCCGAACAGGATGCGGACGATCGATCGTTCGCCGGTGCCGATCCGGTCGCGTACGAAAATATCGTCCTTGAATTTCAACGACGCCGGTTGAGGCAGCAGTGCCCGCGCGACCGTGGCGCGTCCCTGGAGCGCCGTCACGACGCCGGTCTTCGGCGACTGGGCGACGGCCGAGAGCGGCCACACCGCAAGCAACAGGACGGCGAGAGCCCAACGGATCAAACGAGCGTCCATGGCAATCTCCCTCGGGCGGCTTGGATTCGCTTGGCCCGGCCGGGGGCCACCGCCGTCAGAATCGCGAGCAAGGGGGGTACCAGAGGCCGACGCTGAGCTAACTTGTTGTCCGGACAGCCCTTCCGGTTTTTCCACTGGGCCCACCGGTAGGTGACGCCGTGCCAGATGACGACGCTGGCGGCGACAAAGTGACCGCCGGGTCGGGCCGCCCCCGACTCCCACGTGACCCCCTAGCCCTGCCCGCCCACGCGAGCCCCGGCCTCGCGGAGCGGGCTCTGCCAGAGGACGTGGCCGACGAAGAACGGGCCGAGCATCTGGATGTATTGCGAGGTCTGGAGGGTCTTGCGCATCGCCTGAACCAGGTGGGAGAGCGGATGGAGGTCGCGGCCGACGAGGCCGATGACGAAGTCGTTGTCATGCACGTCGAGCCCGTGGCAGGCGAGGCGGACGTCGTGGGCGAGATCGGCGTCGCCGTAGGCGCGACCCAGCACGCTGTGCTCGCGGATGATCTCGCCCTGTTCCTTGGGGCCGAGTCGTGCGAACGCCCCGGTGCGCCGCAAGGGGTACCAGATCCCCCACGGCCACGCGGGGTTCAGGACGGCGCGCCGCGGCCGCGCGCGAAGCCAGTCCTCCAGGTCCGTCTCGAAGCCCGAAGCGTACGTCCGGCCGAACATCGCGTACTCGGGCTTGAGCGCGAGCGGGGCGAAGGGGTCCGCATTGAGGAGCTCGCGCAGGCCGTGCACGAAGAAGGCCGGGTCCTCGGCGAGCGCCAGCACGCCGACCCCACGCGGATCGTTGACATCCTGGTAGAGCACGGCCTCGATCCGACTCGACTCGAGCGCCCTCACGAGTCCCTTGGCTTCGAGGCAGCCCGTGAAGACCTGGAGCTGCACGTAGAGCCGCCGATCGGAGGCCTGCGCGTTGGCCCCGCGCTCCCGCACATCGATCTTGGTCGGCTCGGACGAGCTCACGGCCCCCTCCCTCGCGCCTCTACCTACCCGCCGCGGGTGTGCATCTCCAGGTGCGGGTCCTCTTTGAGGCGCGCGATCTGCACGAGCGGCGTGCGCTCGCGGAGCGCCAGGCGCTGCTCGGCGCCGCGGTCGGCGCGCTCCCGCCAGCGGCCCGTGACGAGCCCCGCGAGCTCCTCGCGGGTCGCGCCGCGGCGCAGCGGCCCCCGCAGATCCGTCCCCTGGAGCGCGTAGAGGCAGAGGTACCACACGCCATCCGCCGTGAGTCGGCTCCGGTCGCACGCCGCGCAGAACGGCGCGGTGGTGGACGAGATGACGCCGAAGACGGTGCCGTCGGGGAGCCGGTAGCGATCGGCCGGCGCCGTGGTCTCCTCGAGCACCGGCTCGATCCGGCCATAGCGCGACTCGAGGATCTTGAGCATCTCCACGCGGCTCACGACCTGGTCCATGGACCAGCGCGTCGCGCCCCCCACGTCCATGTACTCGATGAAGCGGACCTCGGCGGGGGCTTGCTTGCCGAACTCGATGAGGTCCACGATCTCGTCCTCGTTCACCCCGCGGATCACGACCGTATCGAGCTTGGTTCCCGCAAACCCCACGCGCGCCAGCGCCCCGATGCCCTCCAGGACCTGGGCGTGGGTCTGGCGGCGTGTGAGCGCGGCGAACCGATCGGGGCGGAGGGTGTCGAGGCTCACCGTCACGCGATGAAGGCCCGCGTCCTTGAGCGCGCGCGCTTGCTCGAGGAGCAGCACGCCGTTGGTCGTGATCGCGAGGTCGCGCAGCCGGGGCTTCGGGGCGAGGAGGCGGATGAGGCGCGGCAGGTCGCGTCTGAGGAGCGGCTCGCCGCCCGTGAGCCGGATCTTGTCGACCCCCAGGTCCATGAAGACGTCGGTGAGCGCGCTGATCTCCTCGAAGTGGAGGATCTCCTCGCGCGGGAGCCAGACGTACTCCTCCTCGGGCATGCAGTACTGGCAGCGCAGGTTGCACCGGTCGGTGACCGAGATGCGGAGGTTCCGCAGCGGGCGCCCGTACCTGTCGTCGATCCGCATCAGGCGGCTCCGACCGCCACGGGCGGCTCGGCCCGAGCCCGCTCCCATTCGCGGATCAGCCCCGCCTTCTTCACGCCCACGTCGAAGTGGTCCCACGGCAGTCGCTCGTCCGTCGAGCGGGCTCGTGTCGTGCAGAAGTCGGCGTCGCCCTTCCACTCGCGGAGCGCACGCCGCCAGTCGCCGTCGAACGACGCCGCGAGCTCGAGGAAGTCGGCGACGCGTCGGTCGCCGCGGGCGAGCAGCGCCTGGAGCGCCGCCTCGCGCGGGTTCTCGTGCAGCACCCGCACGTTGTGGAGACGCCGGGCGCCGCGCTTGACGATCTCGAGCTTCGTCTGGAGCGCCTCGGCGCCGGCGAAGGGCGCCCACTGGAAGGGCGTCCAGGGCTTCGGGACGAAGGACGAGATCGAGAGCGTCAGCCGACCGAACGGCTTGGCGTTCGGATCGGGCACCGAGAGGCGCTCGAGCATCCGCTCGGCGAGGCGCGGGATCGCCTCCACGTCCTCGAGCGTCTCCGTCGGTTGGCCGATCATGAAGTAGGTCTTGAGGTTCGGGATCCCGTGCGCGCGGACCAGGTCGCACGCGACCAGGATCTGCTCGTCGGTGATCGCCTTGCGGATGGCCCGGCGGAGTCGCTCCGTGCCGGCCTCCGGCGCCACGGTCAGCGTGCGGTGACCGCCGCGGGCGAGCGCGGCGACGAGGTCGTCCGTGAGGCTGTCGGCCCGGATCGACGAGATCGAGAGCTCGAGCCCGGTGTCCTCGACGATCTTCAGCAGCTCGCCGATCCATGGGTAGTCCGAGACGCACGCGCCGACGAGCCCGACACGCCTCTCGCCGCTCGCGGCCACGCGGGCCACGGTCTCGCGGAGGGCGTCGAGGCTTCGGTGCCTGACCGGTCGATACACCTGGCCTTCCAGACAGAACCGACAGCCACGACCGCACCCCTTACCGACCTCCAGGAGCGCCATGTGCCCGTACTCGGCGTTCGGCGTCTTCACGGCGTCGACGGTCTCGAAGGCGTTGACGTTGCGCAGGCGGCGCTTCGTCACGATCGCCGGGGTCGCGCCCTGCGGCAGGACGTCGCCGACCGTGCCGTCGGGAGCGTAGACGATCTCGTAGCGCGACGGCACGTAGACGCCCTCGAGCGCCGCGAGCGCGTCGAGGAGTCGCTCGCGGTCGTCGGCGCGCTCCCGGTACGCCGCGATCAGCTCCGCGACGAGCTCCTCGCCCTCACCCACGACGACGACGTCCATGAACGGCGCGACCGGCTCGGGGTTGGAGAAGGCGCAGACCCCGCCCATCAGGACGAGCGGGTCGTTCGGGCGCCGGTCCTCGGGGCGGAGCGGGATCCCGGCGAGTGCTAGCAGGCGCAACACGTTGACGTAATCGCCCTCGTAGGTGACGGAGAAGCCGACCATGTGGAAGTCGGTGAGCCGCCGGAACGACTCGAGCGAGATCGGCACACCCTCCGTGCGCCCGAGGTCCGCGAGGTCCTCGGGATCGGGCAGGAAGACGCGCTCGCACACCACGTCGGGGAGGGCGTTCAGGTGGCGGTAGATCGTCTGGAAGCCGAGGTTCGACATGCCGACGGCGTAGGTGTTCGGGTAGACGAGGGCGAAGGCGATCTTCCCTCCCCAGTCCTTGCGGATGGTGCCCCGCTCCGCGGCCAGGAGGCCTTGGAATTTTTTCTTCAGTCTCCAGGACATCGGCTTAGTCTACCATGCGTGCGATCCGACCCTCGGCGGTCACGCGCTCAGCCCTTGATGACGCCGAGGGGTCTGAGTCGCGCCACGCGCAGGGAGATCCCGAAGCGGTGGACCACCTCCACCACGTCTTTGACGTCCTTGTACGCCTCCGGCATCTCCTCGGCGAGGGCGTCCCTGCCCGTGGCGCGCGCGACGACGCCGCGCGCGCGCAGCTCGACGTCGACGCGCCGTCCGCGCGCCGCCTTCACCGCCGCGGTGCGGGAGAGCACGCGTCCCGCGCCGTGGCAGGTGGACCCGAAGGTCTCGCGCATCGCCGCCTCGGTCCCGACCAGGAGGTAGGAGTATCGGCCCATGTCGCCGGGCACGATCACCGGCTGTCCGGGGAACGCGCGTGTCGCACCCTTGCGGTGCACGATGAGGCGGCGGACGACGCCGTCCACCACGTGCTCCTCGACCTTCGCGATGTTGTGCGCGACATCGTAGACGACGGCGAGGTCGCGCGCTTCGGCGCCGAGCACCCGCGCGCAGACGTCGCGGGCCCAGTGGGTCAGGAGCTGGCGGTTCGCGAACGCGAAGTTCGCGGCGGCGCGCATGGCGCCGAGATAGTCGCGCGCCTCGGCGGAATCGGCCGGGGCGCACGCGAGCTGGCGATCGGGCACGCTGATGCCATAGCGGCGCAGGGCCTTGCCCGCCACCTCGAGGTAGTCGGTGCACACCTGGTGGCCAAGGCCGCGCGACCCCGTGTGGATCATCACCATCGCCTGCCCGGCGCGGATGCCGAGGGCCTCGGCGGTGTGCGCGTCGTCGATCTCGTCCACCACCTGCACCTCGAGGAAATGATTCCCCGAGCCGAGGGTGCCGAGCTGGCGGCGGCCTCGCTCGCGCGCGCGGTCCGAGACCTTGCCGGGGTCGGCGCCGTCGAGGCGGCCACCCGACTCGATCCGCTCGAGGTCGCCGGGCACGCCGTACCCCCGCTCCACCGCCCACGCGGCGCCGCGCGCCATGACCTCGTCGAGCGTCCGCGCGTCGAGCGTCAGCGCGCCGCGAGAGCCGACGCCCGTCGGGATCGCCGCGTAGAGCGCGTCCACCAACGGTTCGATCCGGGCGGCGATGTCGGCGGCGTCGAGCGGGGTCTTCAGGAGACGCACGCCGCAGTTGATGTCGAACCCGATCGCGCCGGGGCTGATCACCCCGCGCTCGGCGTCGGTCGCCACGACGCCGCCGACGGGCAGGCCGTACCCCTGGTGGATGTCCGGCATCGCGAGCGCGGCCCTGACGATCCCGGGCAGGGTGGCGCCGTTGGCGATCTGCTCGAGCGAGGCGTCGCTCCGGATGGAGGTGAGCAGGCGCTCGTCGGCGACGACCAGGCCCGGGACGCGCATCCCGCGCCCCGCGTCGCGGGGAATCCGCCAGAGATAGGGACCAACCTGCTCGAGCTGCATCGGCGCCGGGCTAGCTGGCGACGAGCGTCGACGCGCGGCGGCTCACCCAGGCGACGCCCGCCACCGCGACGATGATTCCGAGCATGCTCGCGAGCTGCGGCACGCGGTAGGCGCCGAGCCAGAAGCTGTCGAGCCGGAGCGCCTCGATGGCGAAGCGACCGACCGAGTAGAGGCCGACGTAGCTGAAGAAGAGCGCGCCGGGGCGGCCGGCGAGTCGCGGGCGGAGCCAGGCGACGAGAAGCCCGAACACCACGAGGTTCCAGATCGACTCGTAGAGGAAGGTCGGGTGGAAGTACTCGTACTGGCCGTAGCCGAGCTGGCGGTGCGGCGGCGAGATGTAGAGCTTCCACGGCAGGTCCGTCGGACTGCCGTAGGCCTCCTCGTTGAAGAAGTTCCCCCAGCGCCCGATCGCCTGGCCGAGCGCGATCGAGGGCGCCGCCACGTCGAGGCCGCGCAGGACCGGAAGCCTCCAGCGGTACGCGAGCCACGCGCCGACGAGAGGGCCCAGGATCAGCCCGCCGTGGATCGCGAGGCCGCCTTCCCAGACCGCGACGATCTTCCACGGATACCGGCCGTAGTAGTCCCAGTTGAACGCGACCTCGTAGAGCCGCGCCCCCACGAGGCCCGCGAGGATCGCCCACTGACCGCAGCTGATGATGTCATCGGCCGGCAGGCCCTCGCGTTTGGCCTGACGGTGGCCGAGCCAGAGGCCGGCGACGATCGCCGTCGCCATCAGAATCCCGTACCAGCGGATGACGACGGGACCGAGTTGGAACGCGATCGCACCGGGAGAGCTGATCACGGTTTTTCAGGATAGCACGGCGCGACGGGAGGCTCTGGGGCCACTCACGGCCTTCGTGACTGGTGTGCGCCGGTTGTCGACACGCCGAGGCATTGCATTCTAAACTCGAGGGCCGTAAACAGAAGTCGTTGGGAACATCACGGGGGCGTGGCGAAATGCAAACGCGAAGGCCTTAAAAGCCTTTGTCCCAAAAGGACTTGCAGGTTCGAATCCTGCCGCCCCTACCAGACTCACGACGTCGTCACCGCATCGCGGCGCTTTCTTCGAGGGGTGACTCGCCGTGGTGGGTGCGCTGGTGGGTATGGAGGCGGCGAGCGGATTCGAACCGCTGAATAGAGGTTTTGCAGACCTCCGCCTTGGCCACTTGGCTACGCCGCCCCGACGTGAGCCCAGGAGAAACGGTGCTAGGGATGGAGCGGGAAACGGGATTCGAACCCGCGACCCCGACCTTGGCAAGGTCGTGCTCTACCACTGAGCTATTCCCGCCCGCCTCGCGCACTCTAGCACAGCTTCGGAATCCCAACCATTTGGGGATCGTACCACGGCTGTATTTTCGGGCGCCTATGGTGCACTTCAGAGGTCCGACCCGGCGCCGAGCGGTGAGCGTTTCAATATCCTTGTCATGCATCGGCGAAAAATCGGTCGAATAGTCTGCAACTTCCTCTCTTGCCACGAGGTCCGCCGGCCGATATCGCAGTTGCGCGTCCTGCTGACCGAGGTACAAGGTCGCCCTGTCCGCGCGCAGAAGTCGGGTGGTGCTCCTCAGCTTCATTTACACACGATGCGTCCTGGCCGACCCACCGATGTCCTCACTGAAGAGTGGAACCATCAAGGGCTCGCGCGCGGCTGCACGATGCTTGTACCGTTTACGCAAGAACCTTGCAGGTTCTCTGAAAGAGTCTTCATGGTGGTCGGGACAGCTCCCCAATGAATTCGGACTGTTGACGCCGTGGCATCCGTCTTGCCTAGGCCTCACTCGGCACTTGTGACTCGCTCGGGCAGCAGAGGAGGGCCAGATGCGGCAAAAAGCTGTACTGACCGCGGTGATTCTGTGCGGCGTGGTGCTCTCCGCAGGGCCAGCCCTGGCTACGGTACCCGTTGGGGTTCCCGAACCAGGTACCCTGACCCTTCTCGGCGTCGGCGGTGCCGTGGCAGGCGCGATCGGCCTCGGCCGCAGGTGGCGCAAGCGACGCGAGACCAACCGGCGACGCCACGAGCCCTGATCTTCCTTCCCGACGTGGCGGGTCCTTCGGCCGGGACGGCGGAAGGTGGACACGGTCCTCCTGAGCCACGAACAGGTCATCCGGAGCGTCGCGTTCTTCGGGCCCCTCACGCTGCTGGCGTTCTGGGAAGCGGCGGCACCACGTCGGACGTCGACGTGGCCGACGGCAGGTCGCTGGCTCGATAACCTCGCGCTCGGCGTACTCAGCACCCTGCTGCTCCGATCGCTGTCCCCCATCCTCACCGTCGGGGCGGCGCTGCTTGCTAGCGAACGTGGCTGGGGCCTCCTGAACAACGTCGCGTTGCCCCACTGGCTGTCGATCGCCGTGTCCATGGTGATCCTGGATGTGATCTCTTACTTCGCACACCGGGTCTTTCACGCCGTGGCCGTCCTGTGGCGCTTCCACCAGGTGCACCACGCCGATCTCGATCTCGACCTCAGCACCGGCCTGCGGTTTCATCCCCTCGAGAGTTTTGCGTTTACCGCCATCAATATCACGGTCGTCCTGATACTCGGCCTCCCGGCCGCGGCGGTGCTGGCGTTTGAGACATTGGTCAGCGCGACGAACCTCTTCACCCACGGAAATGTTCGCCTTCCTCTCGCCCTCGACCGCGTCCTCAGGCTCTTCGTGGTGACCCCGGACATGCACCGCGTGCATCACTCGGTGCTTGCCGTCGAGGGCAACACGAACTTCGGCAACACCGTGCCGCTATGGGATCGCCTCTTCGGTACCTACTGCGCTCAACCCGTGGCCGGCCATGAGGCGATGACGATCGGGCTGCCCGAGTTCCGCGATCCGAGGTCCGGAGCGCTCTTCTGGATGCTCGCGCACCCGTTCTCTCGGCGAGCCGGTGGCTTGCTCCGGAGTTGACTTCGCGTCGTCTGAAAGACTCTCGCTGAAGGTAAGGTGTCGTGGTTCCCGTGTGCCGCCTGAGCGCCGTCGTCCACTCGGCCGAGCTGGGCCGGCCGGACATCCTGAAGCTCGTCTTCCACGACACGTGCCGCGAGGCCGCTCGGCTCTATGACAACCTCGGCATCCGGCGGGAGGTGGCCCTGGTGATGTTCGGGCGGAAGACGGACTCGATCTACCGTCGCTATCGGATCGTACCGGCGGAGGACCGCGCGGAGGCAGCGAGGCGGCTCAGCGCCGCTGCTGACCAAATGGAACCGAAGAAGGTAATCCCGCTCCGGCGTCGCACGAGGGCTTCAGCGCCGTGAGGGGCGTGCACACAGCGGGCACACCGGCCCACGGAAAGCGCGCTTCCCGCGGAGAATCAATAGGGAGACACGGGATTGGCAAGGTCGTGCTCTACCACTGAGCTATTCCCGCGCCACAGCGGCACATCCTATCACGGATCAACCCGTGCCGGCCCGCAGGGCCTCGGCCGCGTCCTCGGGAGGCACCGGATTGATGAAGAAGCCGCTGCCCCACTCGAACCCGGCCACGCGCGTCAGCTTCGGGATCACCTCGAGGTGCCAGTGGAACGACTCGAGCTCGCCGCCACGGAGGGGCGCCGTGTGGAGCATGAAGTTGAACGGGGGATCCCCGAGCACGCGGTTCATCCGGCGAAGGAAGTCGCCCAGGAGGCCGGCGAGCCCGCGCAGCTCGTCCACGCCGGACTCGTCGAACCCCGCCCGGTGGACGGCCGGAAGGATCCACGTCTCGAAGGGGAAGCGCGGCGCGAACGGTGCGAGCGCGACGAAGCCGCCGGCCTCGACGATCGTCCGCCGGCCGCCACGCCGCTCCTGTCGCAGGATGTCGCACCACACGCATCGCTCCTTCAGCTCGAAGTACCGGGCCGCGCCCGCCAGCTCCTCGGCGACCATGATCGGAATGATCGGCGTCGCGATCAGCTGCGAGTGGGGATGCTCGAGCGACGCGCCGGCGGGCTCACCGTGGTTCTTGAACACGAGGACGTACTCGAGGCGCGGATCCTTCTTGAGATCGCGCAGGCGCTCGCGAAAGGCGCCGAGCACGTCGGCGACGGCCGTCACCGGGAGCGTCGCGAGCGAGGCGGTGTGCTCGGGGGCCTCGATCACGACCTCGTGGGCGCCGACGCCGTTCATCCGGTCGAAGAGCCCTTCGCCCGTCGGCTCGAGCTCGCCTTCGATCCGGAGGGCGGGGAACTTGTTCGGCACGACCCGGTACGACCATCCGGGCTCGTTCGGGCGGCTCGCGGCGCTCCGAGCGGCGAGGATCTCGGGCGGGGTCTTGTGCTCGTTGCCCTCGCAGAAGACGCACTCGCTGCCGACCGGCCGCACCGGCTGCGCGGCGAAGTCGGAGGGCCGCTGCGCCCGCTCGGTGGCGATGATCACCCAGCGGCCGACGACCGGGTCCTTTCGGAGCTCGGGCATCGCTACCTCGGTCGGAGGGGGCCTCGACGGCCCCCTCCGAAACCTCCCCTAGATCGGATTGCGCGGGCAAAGCCCGCGCTCGAAACGTGGTGACCCCCGGCGCCCACCGAGCGATCCTCCAACGAGAAGTACGGCGACATAAGTCGGACCGGCACTACTGCTCCTCCTCGCGTCGCAGCGGCCGGCCGAGGAGCGAGGCCAGCGCGTCCGCCGGCGCCTTGCCCTCGAAGAGCACCGCGCCCACCTCCTCGCAGATGGGCATGCTCACGGTGTGGCGACGCGCGAGCGCGAGCGCCGAGGTGACGGTCCGCACCCCCTCGGCGACCATGCGGGTCTCGCGCTCGACGGCGGCGACCGTCTCGCCACGCGTGAGCGCGATACCGAGCTGGCGGTTGCGCGAGAGACTCCCGGTGCACGTGAGGACGAGGTCGCCCAGACCGGCAAGTCCCGACAGGGTCGCGGGCGCCGCGCCGAGCGCGACGGCGAGCCGCGTCATCTCGGCGAGCCCCCGTGTGATGAGCGCGGCACGCGCGTTCTCGCCGAGGCCGAGCCCGTCGACGAGGCCCGTCGCGATCGCCATCACGTTCTTCAGCGCCCCGCCCGTCTCGACGCCGACGACGTCGCGGTTCGCGTAGAGTCGAAACTCGCGCGAGCCGAGCGTGCGCTGGAGCGTCGCCGCCAGCGCGTCGTCGCGTGAGGCGATCACCGCCGCCGTGGGCCGGCCGAGCGCGACCTCGCGCGCGAAGGTCGGCCCCGACAGTGCCGCGACCCGCGCGCGCGGGAACTGCTCGCTCACGACCTCGCTCATGCGCACGTGGCGCTCGGGCTCGAAACCCTTCGTCGCCGTGACGATCGGCGCCGCGTCGGGGAGGAGGCCTGCGTTCTTGAGCGTCGCGGCGAAGAACTCGCTGGGCACGGCGACGACCACGAGCGACGCCCCGTCGACCGCCTCGGCGGCATCCGTCGTCGCGGCGACGCTGGCCGGGATGTCCAGGTCGGGCAAATACCAGGGGCTCCGCCGGCGCGCCCGGATCCCCTCGACGACCTCGGGCTCGCGCGCCCAGAGCCGGACCGCGCCCGCGTTTTTCGCGAGATGGATCGCGAGCGCCGTGCCCCAGCTTCCCCCGCCGAGGATGGCGACGGTCACGCGGTGCTCCGCCTGTCGCCGAGCTTCCGCTCCGTCCCCGCGAGGAGGCGCGTGATGTTCTCGCGATGGCGCGCGATGATCAGGGCCGTGACGACGAGCGAGGCGAGCACGAAGGGCCGAGGGTACCCGAGCAGCAGCGCGCCGAGCGGGACGCAGACCGCGCCGAGGATGGATCCGAGGGACACGTAGCGGGTCGTCAGCGCGACCGCGAGCCAGACGGGGATCGCAGGGACGACCGCCCACCGCACGATGCCGAGGAGCGCGCCGAGACCCGTCGCGACGCCCTTGCCCCCGCGGAATCCGAGGAAGATCGACCAGCAATTGCCGACGACGGTCGCCAGCGCGCACGCGGCCGTGGGAGCGGGGTCGCCGCCTGTCAGGCGTCCGCCGACCCACACGGCCGCATAGCCCTTGGCGATGTCAAGGAACAGCGTGAGGAGCGCCGGGAACCGTCCGGCCGTTCTTAGAACATTCGTCGCACCGATATTGCCGCTGCCATGGTGGCGGATGTCACCGACGCCAAACGCCCACGCGATGAGGAAGCCGACCGGGACCGCGCCGATCACGTAGGCGGCGACGACCGCGACGGCGCCGCTCACGACCAGCGTTCTTCGCCCGGCACAATCGCGCGGTAGTCGGCCTTGCGGAAGAACCGGTAGAAGTAGTCCACCGCCGAGCTGACGGTCAAGCCGAGGGCCACCCAGAGGACGGTGGCCGCGGCGATGTGGAAACGGGGCGGATCGAACCCCTTCTCGATGATCAGCATCGTGATCGCCACGTACTGGCTCACCGTTTTCCACTTCGCGAGGCGCGAGGCGGGCACGATCACCCCGACGGAGGCCGCGACGGCGCGAAGCCCGGTCACCGCGAGCTCGCGCCCGACGATCACCACGACGATCCACGCCTCGATCTTGTCGATCGCCAGGAGCGAGACGAGCGCGGCAGCGACGAGCAGCTTATCGGCGATCGGGTCAAGGAGCGTACCGAGCGTCGTCACCTGGTTGCGCCGGCGCGCCACCACCCCGTCGGCCCAGTCGGTCATCGCGGCCAGGATGAAGATGGCCGCGGCGATCACCGCGTGGACGCGCGACGAGGAGATCAGGAACACGATGAGCAGCGGCACCGCGACGATGCGCGTCAGGGTCAGCCCGATGGGAAGATTCACGCAGCGGCTCCGTCCACAACGCCGAATGGCGGGAGTATTATCCGCATCCGGGAACGACCTTGTCAACGCTCGGGAGGTAGACCGGGACGAGTGCGGTCGTGTCCAGGCGCAGGCACGCGGTGACGTCGGCGCCCCGTCCGGCGGCGACCAGCCGCCGCGCCCAGGGCGAGTGGTCCCGCAGACGCGTCACGTCCCCGGCGTAGCGCCGGCCCACGGCGAGCGCCGCGAGCGCCGCCGGGCTCGGCGCGGCGCGCCGAGCGGCGGCCCGGATCTTCTCCACGAGAAGGCCGGCGCACGCGTGGTCTTCGAGCGAGCGTCCACCCCGCTCGCCGGCGCACACGACGACGACGTCCAGCCCGTGCCCGGCCGCCCAGCGCGCCGCGGCGCTCAGGTTGACGAAGGCGGCCACCCCCACCGCCCGTGCCTGGCGCGCCGCGAGAAGTGCCCGGGTGCCGTTACTGGTCGTGAAGTAGACGGCCCGGCCGCGGACACGCTCGAGCGCGAACTCGACGGGTGAGTTGCCGAGGTCGAAACCGGGAACCGGCTCGCCGCGGCGCTCACCCGCGGCGAGGGCACCGTCGGGTCCCTCGGCCGCTGCCAGGCGCCGGGCCTCGGCCGGGTCGGCGACCGGCGTGATCGAGAGGCAGCCGTGGGCGAGCGCGGTGATCATGGTCGTCGAGGCCCGCAGCACGTCGACGACGAGCGCAGCGGTGCCGTCGAGCTGCCCGGGGGCCACCGCGTCGGCGGTGAGCACGACGTCGATGCGCACGGTCTAGGGAGCCTCCAACGAGTCTCGGCCACTCGCCGCACGGGACCGCACTAGGGACCGGTGCGGTCGCGGAGGGCCCGGATCTTGAGGCGGAGCGCGTTCAGGGCGATGAACCCCTCGGCGTCCCGCTGACGGTAGACTGTGTCCGCCTCGAACGTGGCGAAGTCGGTCCGGTAGAGGGAGCGCGGGGAGCGTCGGCCGACGACGCTGACGTTGCCCTTATAGAGCCTGAGCCGCACCGTGCCGGTGACGTCCCGCGAGCACTCGTCCATCAAGGTCTGGAGCGCCTGGCGCTCGGGCGAGAACCAGAAGCCGTAGTAGATCATCTCGGCGTAGCGCGGCACGAGGGCGTCGCGCAGGTGGAGCATCTCGCGGTCGAGCGTGAGCGACTCGAGCGCCCGGCGTGCGACGTGCAGGATGGTGCCGCCGGGCGTCTCGTACACGCCCCGTGACTTCATTCCGACGAACCGATTCTCGACGAGGTCGACGCGCCCGATCCCGTGCTCGCCGCCCAGACGGTTGAGGCGGGTGAGCAGCGGGACGGGGCCGAGCCGCTCGCCGCCCACCGCCACCGGGTCGCCCCGCTCGAAATCGATCTCGACGGGCACGCCCACGTCGGGCGCCGCCTCGGGATCCTGGGTGAGCTGGAACATCTTCGCCGGCGGCTCGGCCCACGGGTCCTCGAGCACCCCGCCTTCGTAGGAGCAGTGGAAGAGGTTGCGGTCGGTGCTGTACGGGCGCTCGGGCGTCACCGGCACCGGGATGTCGTAGCGCTTCGCGAACTCGATCAGCGCGCTGCGCGAGGTGAGCTCCCACTCGCGCCACGGGGCGATCACGCGGAGGTGGGGCGCCAGCGCGGCGTAGGTCAGCTCGAAGCGGACCTGGTCGTTGCCCTTTCCCGTCGCGCCGTGGGCGACCGTATCCGCCCCCTCCGTCGCCGCGAGCTCCACCTGCGCCGCGGCGATAAGCGGGCGCGCGATCGAGGTTCCGAGGAGGTAGGCACCCTCGTACACGGCGTTGGCGCGCAGCATCGGGAAGATGAAATCGCGGACGAAGCGCTCGCGCAGGTCCACGACGTGTACGGCCGACGCGCCGGTCCGGAGCGCCTTCTCGCGGATGGGGATCAGCTCCTCGCCCTGCCCGAGGTCGGCGCAGAAGGCGACGACCTCGCAGCGGTAGCGCTCGATCAGCCAGCGAAGGATGACCGAGGTATCGAGGCCGCCCGAGTACGCGAGGACAACACGCTTGGGGCTAGACATCGTCGAGCGCGCCTCCCAGCAACGTCAGGATGACCGCCTTCTGGGCGTGGAGCCGGTTCTCCGACTGCTCGAGCACGACCGCGTGGGGCCCGTCGAGCACGGCGTCGGTGATCTCCTCACCCCGGTGCGCTGGCAGGCAGTGCATCACGAGCACCGCGGGCTTGGCAAACCCGACGATCGTCTCGTTGACCTGATAGCGGCTGAACGCCTCCTGGCGCCGCGTCCGCTCCGCCTCCTGTCCCATGCTCGTCCACACGTCGGTGTAGATGACGTCGGCGCCGGTCGCCGCCTTTCGCGCATCCTCGGTGATCTCGAGCCGGCCACCGTGCCGGCGGATCGCGTCGACGACGCGCGGGTCGGGCTCGTAGCCGGGCGGGCACGCGACCACCACCGACGCGCCGAGCAGGGCGCCCAGGCGAATCACGGAGTGGCAGACGTTGTTGCCGTCGCCGATCCACGCGAGCCGCATCGCGCCGAAGTCGAGGCCGCGCTCCCACAGCGTGAAGAAGTCGGCGAGCGCCTGACAGGGGTGCTCGAAGTCGGAGAGGCCGTTGATGACCGGCACCGTCGCGTTCTCCGCGAGGGCTTCGACCGTCGCGTGAGCGTAGACGCGCGCGGCGATGCCGTCCACCCAACGCGAGAGGTTCCGGGCCACATCCGGGACGGACTCGCGCGTGCCCAGGCCGATCTCGGCGCCCGAGAGGTGGACGGCGCGTCCGCCGAGCTGGACGATCCCGACTTCCAAGGTGACGCGCGTCCGAAGCGACGGCTTCTCGAAGATCAGCGCCAGCGTCCGTCCGGCGAGCGGCGCGCCGCGCCGCCCCGCCTTCCAGCGCTGCTTGAGGTCGGCCGCGAGCTGGAACAGCCCGAGCGCGCCGTCGCGCGTGACGTCCGCCGACGTGAGGAAGTGACGCATCATGCCGCGGGCCGGAGCACCGTGGAGAGGACCGCGAGCGCCCGGTCGCAGTCGCGCTCGTCGACGATCAGGGGCGGCGCGAGACGCAGCACCTTCTCGCCCGCCGACAGCACGAGCACCCCGGCGTCCCGGCACGCGTCCACGATGGGGCTCACCGGCCGATCGAGCTCGACCCCGATGAGCAGGCCCCGCCCCCGCACCTCGCGGATCCCCACGGCTCCCTGCGCCACGTGCCGGAGACCGTCCATGAGGCGCCGTCCCATCCGCGCCGCGCGCTCGGCGATCTTCTCGCCGATCACCGTCTGGAGCGTCGCGAGGGCGACGGAGCTGACGAACGGCGTACCGCCGAACGTCGAACCGTGCGTGCCCGGCCCAAGCGCACGGGCGACCTCCTCGCGCGCGAGCATCGCGCCGATCGGGACGCCGTTGGCGAGGGCCTTGGCGAGGGTCATGATGTCGGGCTCGATCCCCGAGTGCTCGTACGCCCAGAGCCGGCCCGTCCGGGCCACCCCGGTCTGGATCTCGTCAAGGATCAGGAGCGCGCCCGACTCGTCGCAGAGCTTCCGGAGCCCGGGCAGGTAGTCGTCGTCGGGGACGTGGACGCCCCCTTCCCCCTGGATCGGCTCGACGATGATCGCCGCCGTGCGGTTGTCGAGCGCGCGTTCCATCGCGCCGAGGTCGTTGTACGGCACGTGCTTGAAGCCGGGCACGAGCGGCTCGAAGCCGTGGCGGTACTTCTCCTGGCCGGTGGCCGCCACGGTGGCGAAGGTCCGGCCGTGGAAAGAGTTGTGCGTGGCGATGATCTCGTACCGGTCCGACGCGTGCCGCTCCTTTGCGTACTTGCGCGCGAGCTTGAGCGCGGCCTCGTTCGCCTCGGCCCCCGAGTTGCAGAAGAAGACCCGGTCGGCGAAGGAGTGGTCGGACAGGAGCTTCGCCAGGTGGATCTGGGGCGCCGTGTGGTAGAGATTCGACACGTGAAGCAGCGTCGCCGCCGCCTCGCGGATGGCGCCGGTCACGCGCGGGTGGCAGTGGCCCAGCGAGGCGACCGCGATCCCCGCACCGAAGTCGAGGTACTCCTTGCCCTCGGAGTCCCACACGCGGACGCCGTCGCCGCGGACGAGGCAGATGGGAGCCCGCGCGTAGTTCGGGGTGTGGTACTTCGCCGCCCACTCCAGGAGCTCTCTGGTATCCATGGCGCGCGCCCTTCCCTAGAGGACGATCTCGGTCCCGATGCCCTCGCGCGTGAACAGCTCGAGCAGGATGGCGTGCAGGACCCGGCCGTCGATGATGTGCGCTTTCGAGGTTCCGCCCTCGAGCGCCCGCAACGACGACTCGACCTTCGGCAGCATCCCGCCCTCGATCACCCCCGCCGACATGAGCCGCTCGGCCTCCTTGCGGCTCAGCGTGCTGATCAGACGCTGCTCGCTGTCGAGAATCCCCTGAACGTCCGTGAGGTGGATCAGCTTCTCGGCAGAAAGCGCCGCGGCGATCTCGCCGGCGACCAGATCCGCGTTGATATTGTAGGTCTCACCCCGCGCGCCCACGCCCACCGGCGCGATGACCGGGATGAACCCGGCGTCCTCGAGGAGCCGGATCGGCTCCGTGTTCACCGTCTCGACCTCGCCCACGAGACCGATGTCCACCTCCTCGCCGTTCGCGAGCCGGTGCGGCCGCCGCCGCGCCCGCAGCAGCCCCGCGTCCTTGCCCGAGAGCCCCACCGCCTTCCCGCCGTGGTGGTCGATCAGACCGACGATCGCCTTGTTGATCTTGCCGACCAGGACCATCTCGACGATCTCGACGGTCTCCTCGTCGGTCACCCGCATGCCTCCCACGAACCGGGGCTCCTTGCCGAGCCGTTTCATGAGGGCGCCGATCTGCGGGCCGCCGCCGTGGACGATGACCGGCTTGATGCCCACGAAGCGGAGCAGGATCACGTCGAGCGCGAACGGCTCCTTGAGGTCCGCGCGCTCCATGGCGGCGCCGCCGTACTTGATGACGACGGTCTTTCCCCGGAACTCCCGGATGTACGGGAGCGCCTCGAGGAGCACCTCCGCCCGCCGCGGGTCGGTCATCGACGCGCCTCGCCGGCCGTCACAGAATGTACCTCGACAGGTCCTGGTCGCGCGTGATGTCGCTCAGGCGTCCCGAGACGTAGCCGGCGTCGATGGTCAACTCCTTGCCGGGCATGTCCGGCGCGTTGAACGAGATCTCCTCCAGCAGCCGCTCCATGATCGTGTAGAGCCGCCGGGCGCCGATGTTCTCCGTGCTCGCGTTCACCCTCATCGCGATCTCCGCGATCGCCTCCACCGCATCCGGCGTGAACCGGAGCGTCACCTGCTCCGTCCGGAGGAGCTCTGTGTACTGCGTGATCAGCGCGTTCTGAGGTTCCGTCAGGATGCGGACGAAATCCTCGCGCGTCAAGGGGTCGAGCTCGACGCGGATCGGGAAGCGTCCCTGGAGCTCGGGGATGAGGTCCGAGGGCTTGGCGACGTGGAAGGCGCCGGCCGCGATGAAGAGGACGTGGTCGGTGCGCACGATCCCGTACTTGGTCGTGACCGCCGAACCCTCCACGATGGGGAGCAGGTCCCGCTGGACGCCCTCGCGGGAGACGTCGGGGCCGTGGCCCGCCTCGCGCCCGGCGATCTTGTCGAGCTCGTCGAGGAAGATGATCCCCGAGTTCTCGGTCCGTCGGATCGCCTGGGCCACGACCTCCTCCATGTCGACGAGCTTCTGCGCCTCCTCCTGGACGAGAAGGCGCCGGGCCTCGGCGATCCGCACCCGCCGCCGCTTGGTCCGGCTCGGCAGAATGTTCGACAGCATGTCCTTCAGGTGGAGCCCCATCTCCTCCATGCCCTGACCGGAGAGGACCTCGATCATCGGCATCGCCTGCTGCTGCGTCTCGAGCTCGACCATCCGCTCGTCGAGCCGGCCCGCCCGGAGCTGGACCCGGAGCTTGTCCTTCGTGGTCTCGCGCGAGGCGTCGGGCGTGACCTCCTCGAGCGAGCCCGACGAGAAGGGCTCGGGCGTCCGGTGCGGCAGCAGGAGGTCGAGGAGGCGATCCTCGGCGAGCTGCTCGGCCCGCTCCTGCACACGCGCCATCATCTCGGCCTTGACCATGTTCACCGACAGCTCGGTGAGGTCGCGGATCATCGACTCCACGTCACGCCCCACGTAACCGACCTCGGTGTACTTGGAGGCCTCGACCTTCAGGAACGGGGCCTGGGCGAGCTTCGCGAGCCGCCGGGCGACCTCGGTCTTCCCGACGCCGGTCGGGCCGATCATGATGATGTTCTTCGGCGCGACCTCGTCGCGCAGCTCGGGGGGCAGGTTCTGCCGGCGCCAGCGGTTGCGCAGCGCGATCGCGACCGCACGCTTCGCCCGCTCCTGGCCGACGATGTAGCGGTCGAGCTCGGTGACGATCTGCGCCGGGGTGAGCGTCAGCTGCTGACTCACAGGACTTCCACGCTGATGTGGTCGTTGGTGAACACGCAGATCGCGGCGGCGACGCGCATCGCCTCGGTCACGATCCCCTTGGCGTCCAGGTCCGAGTGCGCGACGAGCGCCCGGGCCGCCGCGAGCGCGTACGGGCCGCCCGAGCCGATGCCGATGAGCCCGTCGTCGGGTTCGATGACGTCACCGTTGCCCGAGATGATAAACGAGTGCTCGCCGTCGGCGACCGCGAGGAGCGCCTCGAGCCGCCGGAGGACGCGGTCGGTGCGCCAGTCCTTGGCGACCTCCACCGCGGCCCGCGCGAGGTTGCCCCGGTGCTCCTCGAGCCGGCTCTCGAAGCGCGCGAAGAGCGTGAAGGCGTCGGCGGCGGTGCCGGCGAAGCCGGCCAGCACACGGTCGTGGTACAGCTTGCGCACCTTCTTGGCGCCCGCCTTCACGATCGTGTTCCCGATCGAGACCTGGCCGTCACCGGCGAGGGCCACCTGGCCGCGGTGGCGGACCGCGACGACGGTCGTCGCGTGAACGGGTGCCAGCATCACGCGGAGGCGCCGCGGGCGCGCGGGTGCGCGGCGTCGTAGACGCGCATGAGTTGGTCGGCGCCCACGTGGGTGTAGCGCTGGGTCGTACTGAGCCGGCTGTGGCCGAGGAGCTCCTGGATGACCCGGAGGTCGGCGCCCGCGTCGAGCAGGTGCGTCGCGAAGGTGTGACGGAGGGTGTGCGGGCTCACCCGCCGCACGATACCCGACGCGGCGGCGCTCCTCCGCACGATCGCATGGATCGCTCGGACCGAGAGTCGGCCGCCCCGGTGGTTCGTGAAGAGAGGCCCGCGCCGCTCTGCGCGCTGCCCGAGGTAGGCGTCGAGGGCGCGGGCGGCCCGGCGGCCGAAGGGGACGATCCGTTCCTTCCGCCCCTTGCCCAGCACGCGCACGGTTTGTCCCGCTCGGTCCACGTCCTCGCCGTCCAGGCCGACCAGCTCGGACACGCGCAGCCCCGTCGCGTACAGGAGCTCCAGAATCGCCACGTCCCGCTCGCGCGCGGCGCCGCCGACCGCCTTGCCCTCGACCAGCACCTGCGCCTCGTCGATCGGCAGGAACGACACGAGCTTCCGCCCGAGGCGCGGGGCGCGGACGTCACGGGCCACGTTCCGGGCAAGCCTCCCCCGCCGGACGAGGAAACGGAACCAGCTCCGTAGCGCGGCGAGCTTCCGGGCGACGGACGCCCCGTCGAGGCCGCGGGCGCAGAGATGTGCCAGGTACGCGCGCACCGCCCGACCGTCGACCTCGCCGAGCGGCGTGTCGGGCCCGACGAACGCCTGGAACTCTCGCAGATCGCTCCGGTAGCTCCGGAGCGTGTGGGGCGACGCGTCCTTCTCGAGTGTCAGATACTTCAGGTACGCCGCCAGCGGGTCGCTCATGCCACCGAGGTCTCGGCCTCCCGCTCGAAGTCGCATCCCGCCTTGACGCACCGCCGCAGCACGCGGCCGCGGACGGCACGCTCGGTCGTGAACGGTGCGGCGCACTTCGGACACGGCTCCGGGACGGGCCGCTGCCAGACGACGAATTTGCAGTTCGGGTACGCCGAGCATCCGTAGAAGGTGCGGCCCCGCCGCGAGCGGCGCTCGGCGAGCTGGCCCGGGCATCCCGGCTCCGGGCACGCGATGCCGAGCGTCACCGGCTTCGTCGTCTTGCACTCCGGGTAGCCCGAGCACGCGATAAACTTCCCGAAGCGCCCGTGCTTGATGACCATGGGCTTCCCGCAGGTCGGGCACGTCTCGTCGGTCGGCTGCTCCTCCGCCCGCTCGCCGCCCTTCAGATCCCGCGTGTATCGACAATCGGGATAGGTCGAGCACGCCAGGAACATGCCGAACCGTCCGCGGCGCCGGAGCAGCTCCGCGCCGCACTCGGGGCACGCCTCGCCGGCCGGCTCGCCCGCCTTCTCGCTCGCCATCTCCTTCTTCGCCCGCGCCAGGTCGCGCTTGAACGGCTCGTAGAACTCCCTGACGGTCTCGACCCACGTGCGCTCGCCCTCCTCGATCTTGTCGAGGTGGTCCTCCATCTGCGCCGTGAACTCGACGTCCATGATCTCCGGGAAGTACGGTTTCAGCTTGTCCGTCACCGCCATCCCGAGCTCCGTGGGCACGAGCGCCCGCCGCTCGCGGCGCACGTATCCGCGGTCGTTGATGATGGTGCCAAGGATCGAGGCGTACGTGGAGGGCCGGCCGATCCCGAGCTCCTCCAGGGCCTTGATGAGGGCAGCCTCGGTGTACCGGGGCGGCGGCTGTGTGAAGTGCTGCTTGGGCTCGAGGACTCGGAGCCGCAACACCTCGCCCTCCTGGAGCTGGGGGATCGCGCTCTCCGGGTCCTCCTCGACGGGCGCGGTCTCGTCCTCGCGGCTCTCCTCGTACACCGCGGTGAAGCCCTTGAACCGCAGCGTCGAGCCCTGCGCACGGAAGAGACAGCGCCCCGCGTCGATGTCCGCCGTCACCGTGTCGTAGACGGCGGGCATCATCTGGCTCGCCAGGAAGCGTTCCCAGATGAGCCGGTAGAGGGCGAGCTGATCCCGGCCGAGGAAGCGCGTCACGTCCTTGGGCTCGCGCCCCACGTCAGAGGGGCGGACCGCCTCGTGCGCCTCCTGCGCGCTCCCCCGTGAACGGTAGGCGGGCGGCGCGTCCGGCACGAAGTCGCGGCCGAGACGCGCCACGATCCAGCCGCGCGCCTCCTCCTGCGCCTCGCGCGCGACGCGCACCGAGTCGGTCCGCATGTAGGTGATGAGCCCGACGGGACCCTCGGTGCCGACGTCGACGCCCTCGTACAGCTGCTGGGCGATCGTCATCGTCTTCTTGGCGCTGAAGCCGAGCTTGCGGCCCGCCTCCTGCTGCAGGGTCGAGGTGATGAACGGCGGCGCCGGATTGCGTCGGCGCTCCCCGCGCGTGACCGCGCGGACGACGAAGGGGGCGCCGTCGAGCGACGCCATGAGGGCACGCGTCGCGTCCTCGTTCGGCAGCGACACCTTCTCGCCACCGACCTCTTTAAGGGTCGCGACGAACTCGGGCGGCAGCGTGGCCGCGAGCCGTGCATGGAGCGACCAGTATTCGACGGGAACGAACACCTGGATCTCGCGCTCGCGGTCCACGATCAGGCGGACCGCCACCGACTGCACCCGACCCGCCGAGAGCCCGCGCTGGACCTTGTCCCAGAGGAGCGGCGAGAGGCTGTAACCCACGAGGCGGTCGAGAACGCGACGCGCCTGCTGCGCGTCCACCTTCTTGAGGTCGATGCGCCCGGGCTTGGCGAACGCCGCTTTGACCGCGCGCTCGGTGATCTCGTTGAAGGCGATGCGGTAAACATTCTTCTTGTCGACGTCGAGCTCCTGGGCCAGGTGCCAGCCGATCGCTTCACCCTCGCGGTCGGGGTCCGTCGCCACGTAGAGAGCGTCGGCCTTCAGGGCCGCCTTCTTCAGCTCGTCGAGGACCTTCTTCTTGCTCGGTGAGACCACGTACTTCGGCTTGAAGCCCTTCTTGGGATCGACACCGAGTTGCGACTTCGGCAGATCACGCACGTGGCCCATCGATGCTTTGACGATGAAGCTCGAATTCAGATACTTCTGGATCGTCTTCACCTTCGTCGGCGATTCCACCACCACGAGCGATCGCTTTGCCACTACGTTCTCCTTGCGCGTGCGCCGACCGAGACCCATCGCTGTCCCGGAAGCTGCCGGGCCCATCCGCCCAGCTCGAGGGCCATGAGCGTCGCCGCCACGCGCGCGGGCTCGAGCCCGCCACGCGCAATCAGCCGCTCGATGTGCTGCGGCTCATCCAGCGTCAACAACGCCAGCATCCGCCCCTCGTCACTCTCCGCGCTCGGCCGCGACGGGTCGTGCGTCGTCGGCGACGACGCACGAACCATGCGACGCCACGGCTCCGGCAATTCTGACACGACGTCCTGCCAGCAAGTAATCAGTTTAGCACCGTCCTGGATGAGCCGGTTCGTTCCGCCACTCGTCGCGGAGGTGATTCTGCCTGGAACGGCGAACACTTCGCGCCCGAGATCGGCCGCGAAACCCGCGGTGATCAGGGCGCCGCTCCGCTCGGCCGCCTCGACCACGACGACGCCGAGGCTGAGTCCGGCGAGCGTGCGGTTGCGCGCGGGGAAGTGGCCGGGGAGCGCCGGCACGCCGCCCTCGAACTGCGACACGAGCGCCCCCTGCGCTTCGATCGCGCGCGCGAGCGCGCGGTTCTCCGGCGGGTACACGACGTCGATCCCACAGCCGAGGACGGCGAGCGTGCGTCCTCTCGCGCCGAGCGCGCCTCGGTGCGCCGCCGCGTCGATGCCACGCGCCAGGCCGCTCACGATCGTCACGCCGCGCGCCGCGAGCTCACCGGCCAGGCGCTCGGCCACCTCGACGCCGTACGGCGTGGCCGCGCGCGCGCCGACGATCGCGAGCGCGAGGGCGTCGTCCGCGGTGACCGTCCCGCGCACGTAAAGCGGCGGCGGCGACGGGATCGCGCCGAGCAGCGCGGGATAGTTCGGGTCCCCTGGGTGAAGCGAGCGCATGGAGTCAGCGTGGCGCAGCGGAGGCTCAGTATACCGGACGCGCGCGTCTGGTCAACGAGTCCGGGCGGATACGGTCGCTCGGCGGGCGAAGCCCCCCGAGTGAGCTAACGCTGAGCCGTGGCGTGCGTGCGAAGGAGCGCCCGCGCCGTGGCGGCGGACTCCGACTGAGGGTAGTCCCGCACCACGCGCTGCCACGTCTGTCGCGCCCGATTCGGATCGCGCAGGTTCAGGTGGCACAGGCCGATCTTCACGAGCGCCTCGGGCACCTTCCCGTAACCGAACTCGAGAACCTTCTGGAACTCGACCAGCGCCTGGCGGTAATCGTGCTGGACGTAATACGCCTCACCGATCCAGTACTGGGCGGCCCCGGCAAGCGGATGTTTCGGATATCGGGAGAGGAAGTCGAGGAGATCGAGGACCGCCTGGCCGTGCTCACGCGCTCGGAAGGTCGCCATCGCTGCGGCATACACCCTCTCGGCGCCTGGCGTCTGCGCCGCCTGCGGCTCGCGCGGGGGCCGCTCAACCGGTGGCGCGGGCCGCAGGGCCGCCGTCGGCGAGGAGCCCGGCGCGGGCGCCGACACCGGCGGCGACGCAGGGGGCGGCGCAGGCGGCTGCGCCCGTGGCGACCCGGATGATGGTTTCAACGACGAGGGCGACGGCGTCCGTGCCGGCGCGGGCGCCGGCACCGGTGGTGGCGCGGGTGGTGGCGTCGCGAGGGTCTCCACCCGCTCCCGAGTCGCGCGTACCGTCTCCTCGGTCACGCCGATGCGCGCGCCGAGTCGCGCGACCTCGTCGCTGGTCTCGCGCACGCTCGACGCCAGCTCGCGCGTGCGCGCGTCGAGCCCCTGGAGCTCGGCGTTGGTGCGGGCGATGTCGCGGACCGGACTCTCCTGGGCGGCGCGCGCGCCGTTGAGCTCGGCGCGGAGTTGGAGGAGCTCGGAGCGCAGCTGGAAGAATTCGGAGCGGAGCTGCCTCACCTCGCCCCGGGATGCGCAGCCGGTCGCGACGACGGCGATGACGGCCAGCACGGCGAGGGCGCGAGTCATCCGCGGCGACCGTAGCACGCGAATGAAAACGAAGTCAACGGCCGAGCGTGCGCGGCTCGAGCGCGCGGAGGATGATGACCTCCACCCGGTCCCCCGCCGGCACGATCGTATCCGGCGCCACCACCGCGAGGCCGTCGGCACGCACCATGGACCGGAGGATGCCCGAGCCCTGATCGCCGGTGAGCCTCGCGCCGTACTCCGTGCCGTCCCGCGCGAGCGTCACGCGCAGGTAGCCGCGCCGGCCGCCGGGGTTCGAGATCGCCTCGAGCGCTCGTGCCCAGACGCGGGGGCGGTCGATCCCGCGGCACCCCGCCATCTTCCGCAGCGCGGGGCGCACGAACAGCTCGAAGGTCACCATCGCCGACACCGGGTTGCCGGGCAGCCCGAAGACGGGCCGGCTCTCGAGTGAGCCGAACGTGATCGGTTTGCCGGGACGCATCGCGACCTTCCACAGGTGGAGCACGGCCCCGCACTTGACCAGCGCTTCACGCACGAGGTCGAGCTCACCCACCGACACGCCCGCCGACGAGACGAGCACGTCGGCCCACGCGGCCCAACGGACGCGCTCGACGATCGCCTCGAGTCGGTCCGGCACGACACCGAGGCTCACGGGTTCCGCACCCGCCTCGAGGGCCTGCGCCATGAGCGAGTAGGTGTTGGTGTTCGGGATCTGGCCCGGTCCGGGCTCGGTGCCGAGGTCGGCGAGTTCGTTGCCCGTGGAGAGCACGGCGACGCGGGGCCGACGGTGGACGCGCACGCGCGCGTGGCCCAGGGCGGCCAGGAGGCCGACCTCGGCGGCGGAGATCGTCTCGCCCGTCTCGACGACGACGTCACCCGCGCGGACATCTTCTCCCGCCGGTCGTACGAACGCGCCGCGCGCGACGGGCCGCGGGATCGCGACGCGTTCGCCGTCGGCGGTGACGTCCTCCTGCGGCACGACGGCGTCCGCCCCGGCGGGCAGCGGGGCGCCCGTGAAGATCCGCATGGCCTCCCCCGTTCGTAACGTCCGGGCGGGCAGCGACCCGGCGATGATCCGGCCGACGACCACCAGCTCCACGCCGCCCGCGCGCGTGTCGTCGGCGCGGACGGCGTAACCGTCCATCGACGAGTTGGGCCACGGCGGGAGCTCTCGGCGCGAGACGACCGGCTCGGCGAGCACGCGTCCCAGCGCCGCCGTGAGCTCCACGAGCTCGGTCCCCAGCGGACGTACGTGTGAAAGAATCTGGTCAAGCGCTTCCTCAACGGTCAGCATACGGGGCTACTGTACTACACGCTCCGTGGCCAGGCGGGGCAGGGACGGGACTGCCCTCGTCGACCACGCTAGCTCTTCTCGCCGGCGCTTCTGTCACTCACGCGTAGCCGAGTCAACCCCCAGAAGCTACGGGTCTCCGAGGGCAGTCCCGTCCCCGCCCCGCCCGATCGCGCGGCGTGGGGGGCTAGTGCCCGGTGTGTGGCAGGTTGATGACGGGCTTGAACTGGCTGAAGAACCAGCGCCGGGAGAGTACGAAGAGCGCCAAGAACCCGGCCGTGATCGCGAGGTCGCGGGCCCCGAACGGGAGCCGCGCGCTCGGGGTCACCGACGGGAAGACGACGAGGACACGCTCGAGGAAGATCGCCACGAGACCGAACACGGAGATCACGACCAGCGGCGCGTGGCGCTGCGGCGGCCGGCCCGTGAGACGCTTGAGGAGGTACGCGAACGGAATCAGCCAGCCGACGACAAACACGAGCCACGCGAGCGTGAGCCACGGCTGGGTGAAGAAGCGCGTGACGAAAAAGCGCGTCTCCACCGGGACGTTGCCGTACCAGATCACGAGGTACTGGGACCAGAAGAAGTACATCCACATGATCGACATCGCGAACTGGAGCTTCGCGACGTCCTGCACGGCGGCGGGCGGGATCGAGGCCTGTCCACGCGCATTCGCGCGGATCGTGAGGAGCGACAGCAGGCAGAACCCTATATAGAGGGTGCTGACGACGAAGTAGCCGCCGAAGAGGCCGCTGTACCACGCGGGGTCGAGCGACATCACGAGGTCGAACCCCCACAGCGAGACGCCGATGACCCAGAGGAACAGGAGGGCCACCGCGAGGCGGTTCCGCCGGGCCCGCTCGCCCGCGTCGTCGGGTGGCACCGCGTCGCGCACGAGCGCCCTCACGAGCCCGAGCGCCGTGCCGAAGAGCGCCGCCGCGCCGGCGATGGTCCGCAGCCAGAAGAAGGGCGCGTTCAGCCACGCCTGCTTCGCCACCACCGGCGTCGTCACCCACGGGTAGAGCGTCGTCTGGCCCGCGACGAGCACGAGGAACAGCACGAAGGCGGCCGGCAGGAAGCCCGCGGTCGTCAGCGCGATCCGCCGGACGCTCGGCGACCACCGCGCCTCGGTGAGCTGCATCATGGCCGCGATCGCCGGGCCGGTCACGGCGAGCCCCGACCAGAACACCAGGTTCACGAGATAGATCGACCAGACCGCCCGGGCGTCGTCCGAGCGGGCGCCACCGAGGAAGGCGACGGCGCCGGCCGCCGCGACGAGGCTCCAGAAGATCGTCATCTCTGCGCGAGGGCCCGGAGGTAGTTCACGATGTGCCACGCCTCTTCCGAGGCCAGCGCCTCTCCATACGCGGGCATCACGGCGCCGCCGGCGACGATGTAGCTGTGCCAGTACCCGTCGGTCCGCTGCTTCTGCAGCTCGGCGTTGGTCAGGTCCGGCGTGGGGATGAACTTCGTCGCCACGAGGCCGGTCGTGCCGCCCTTCGCTTCGGGTCCATGGCATGGGACGCAGAAGGTTTGAAAGCGCTCCCGGCCGACCGTGACGGACGCCCCGGAAGCCTTGATCGGGTTCGGCTGCTTGGCCGCGACGTCGCGCTGCTCCTTGGGGAGGATGAGGTCGCCGCCGCGCGGCACGATGCCCGCCGGCATCGTGAACACGCGCTCGCCGGGCACGATCCGCGGCGTCTGGGTCATGTTGTCGCTCCAGCGGACGACGACGACGGCGCCCATCACCCCGCCCGCGGCCACGACCATGAGGAGCGTGAGGAGGAAGACGTACTTCAAGCGCGCACCTCCTCCGCGCCCGCCGTTCGCAAGATCTCGCGCACGGAGGGGCTACGCCCCGGAGCGCAATGGACGGCGATGCCGAAGCGATCGTTCGTGAACCGCGGGTCGAAGCTCGCACTCGGCCGGAACCTCGGCAGCCGGCCGAGCATCACCATGCCGATCACGGTCGCGATTCCGCCGAAGAGGACCATCAGCTCGAACGCGATAATGACGAACGGTGGCAGGGACGATCCGACGATGCCTCCGGGCCCGAATTGGAAGTACTTGCCTCCGGTGACGAGCCCCCAGACGAGGGAGGTCCAGATCGTCAGGAGGAAGGCCGAGACGATGCCGGTGAGCCCGCCGATCAGCGTGAAGAGGCGCACGCGGCTCACGGGCCGGTCGCGCTCGAGGACCTCCTCGATCTCGTGCACAGGCACGGGCGTGTACACGGTCAGGTCGTGATAGCCCTTCGCCCGGAGCTCTTCCAGCGCCCGGACCGTCGTATCGACGTGGGCGAAGACGCCGACGATCGTCTCAGCGGTGGCCGGCATGCGTCTTGTCCCTCATCGGCGGCGGCAGGGTCTCCTTGACCTCGACGACCGAGAGCGACGGCATCACCCGGATGAATCCGAGGAACAGGAGGAAGAACCAGGCGAAGCTGCCGACGACGATCATCGTGTCGGTCGGGCTCGGATAGTAGATGCCCCACGTGTAGGGGTAGAAGTCGTGCCCGAGCGACGGGACGATGATGTTGAACCGCTCGAACCACATGCCGATCAGGACGAGAATCGACACCACGTAGAGCACGCTGGGGCTCGTGCGCGCCCGCTTCGAGAACAGGATCAGCGGCGAGACGCAGTTGCAGAAATACATGAGCCAGAGCGCCCACGCGTAGGTCTTCGTCACCTTCCAGAAGAGCGAGGCCTTCTCGATGTCGTCGCCGCTGTAGAGCGAGGTGAAGATCTCGCACACGTAGAAGTAGGTCAGCAGCAGGCCCGTCACGAGGATGAGCTTGCCCATCGCGTCGAGGTGCTTCTCCTGGATGTAGGCGTGGAGCCCGAAGAAGTGGCGCATCGGAAGGATGAGGATCAGCACCATCGCGAAGCCCGAGAAGATGGCGCCGTCCACGAAGAACGGCGCGAACAGCGTCGAGTGCCAGCCGGGGACGAGGGCCATCGCGAAGTCCCAGGACACCACGCTGTGGACCGACAGGACGAGCGGCGTCGCGAGCGACGCCAGCAGCCCGTAGGCGCGCCGGTAGTGGCGCCACTGCGAGTCGGCGCCCTCCCAGCCGAGCGCCAGCATGGCGTAGATCCGCCGCCGCCAGCCGCTGGACACGTCGCGGAGCGCGGCGATGTCGGGGATCAGACCGACGATGAAGAACACGGTGCTGATCGAAAGGTACGTCGAGATCGCGAACACGTCCCAGACGAGCGGCGAGCGGAAGTTCGGCCAGAGGGACCGCTGGTTCGGGTACGGCAGGAGGTAGTAGGCGAACCACATCCGCCCGGCGTGGATCAGCGGGAAGAGCCCCGCGGTCATGACGGCGAAGATCGTCATCGCCTCCGCCGCGCGGTAGATCGACGTCCGCCACCGCGCCCGGAAGAGGTAGAGGATCGCGGAGATCAGCGTGCCGGCGTGCCCGATACCGATCCAGAACACGAAGCTCGTGATGTACATCGCCCACATCTGGGGCACGCGCTTCCCCGCCATTCCCATGCCCCACCAGACCTGGCCGGCCCAGGCGAGGATGCCCGCGGTGAGGATGAGGGCGACGACGCTCATCCACGAGAAGTAGAGGTTGCCCGGCGGCTCGAGCGTCCGGGCGACGTCGCGGGTGACGTCGGCGAACGTGGGGGACGTGATGCGGGTGTCGCTCATCACCCTACGCGTGCTCACGGACGACTTTCCTGAGATAGGTCACGGACGGACGCGTCCCGACCTCCTCCAGGACGTGGTAGGCGCGCGGCGAGCGTACGAGCTTCGCCACCGCGCTCGGCTCGTCCTTGAGATTGCCGAACGTGATCGCGCGCGTCGGGCAGGTCTGCTGGCACGCGGTGAGGATGTCGCCGTCCTTCACCGTGCGCTTCTCGTCACGCGCGTGGTCCTTGCCCGCGATGATGCGCTGCAGGCACATCGTGCACTTCTCCATCACGCCGAGCTGACGGACCGTCACGTCGGGGTTCAGCTGCACCTCGAGCGGCGTCGGGATCTCCCACTGGAACCAGTTGAAGCGACGCACGTGGTACGGGCAGTTGTTGCCGCAGTACCGCGTCCCCACACAGCGGTTGTAGACCTGCGCGTTCAGCCCCTCTTCCGTCCGGTACGCCGCGAAGACGGGACAGACCGGCTCGCACGGCGCGACTTCACAATGCTGGCAGAGCATCGGCAGGAAGAGGTTCGTGGGGTGCTCCGCCTTCCCCTCCGCCCAGCGTTCGACGCGGAGCCAGTGCATCCCCCGCCCGTATGCGGCCTGCGCTCGGCCGACGACGGCGACGTTGTTCTCGACCTGACACGCGACCACGCACGCCTGGCAGCCGACGCACGCGTCGACGTCGATCGCCATGCCCCAGCGGTACCCGGGGTACCGCTGATCGGGGTACATGCTCGGGTGGGCCTCGTGGTCTTCCCGGCCGCGGAGCGCCTGCTCGCGCGCGGCCCGCAGGTCCATGGCCTGCGCGAGCTCTCGGCCCTCCTGGTCGTGCGTCGCCTGGAGGATCGCGAGCGGATGCCGGGCGCCCGTCCGGGCGAGCGTCACGCGGACGCCGAGGTACGCGGGGCCGCCGGACCCGGTCTCGGCGGAGGCGCCGAGCAACGCCACCGGGTTGAGCGTCCCGGCGGGCGCCGCCACGTAGCGCGGGACGTGATAGGGCGCGTAGCGATGGCCGACGGGAACGGCGACCGTCCGTGGATGGAGCGTCGGCGAGACGTACGCGGGGAGCTCGATCGAGCCGTGCGGCGACGTCAGCCTGACCACGTCGCCGCGGGCGATGCCGAGCTTCGCCGCCGTCTCCGCCGCGATCTCCACCCACGGATCCCACACCGCCTGGGTCATCGTGTCCGGCGCTTCCTGGAGCCACGCGTGACTGGCGCCACGGCCGTCGTAGAACCGGAGCGACGGGTAGGCGAGGAGCGTGAACCCATCGGCGTCGCCCGCGAGCGTGGGAGGCGTCACGTCCACCCGAGCCACGCGCGCGTTCACGACGACCGGCGCCGGCTCCTTCCAGACGCCGCCCCGCCGGAGCGCCGCCGCCCACTCGCCCGGCACGAGGGGCTCCCACATCGCTTTCAGGTACTGCTCGAAGGTCGCCCAGGGCAGCGGCCCCTTCCCCGCCTCGCTCCGGAGCACTGCGCGGGCGATCGCGAGGAGGGTGTCGCCCATCGGCCGCGAGTCGCGCACGGGCGACATCGTGGGCTGCATGAGCCCGGTGACGCCCTCACGGGGCGAGTAGTCGCCCCACGACTCGAGCCAGTGCGTGTCGGGCAGCACGACGTGGGCGAGCGCCGTCGTCTCGTCGGGCTGGTTGGCCAGGCTCACGACGAGCCCCACCTTCTTCACGGCGTCGGCGAACCGGAGACCGCCCGGGAGCGTGTACGCGGGGTTGACGCCGCTGCCCAGCAGCAGCACCTCGATCTCCCCTCTCGCCATCGCGTCGACGAGCCGGACCATTTCTGCGTACGGCGTCACCTTGCCGAACGCGGAATCGGGGCCGAAGCGCACGGTCTTGCCGACGTTGCCCGCGGCCGCATTCAGGAGGTTGATGGCGACGAGGATCGCCGTCGCGTTCGAGCCCGTCACGGCCACCCCTCCGCCGACGGCGAGACCGGGCCGGGCGTGGGCGAACACCTCCGCAAGGTGCACGATCGTTTCGACGGGAACGCCGCTGTCGGCCGCGACCTTCGTCACGTCGATCGCCGCCACCGCCTCCGCGAAGCGACGGTCGACGAGCCGCTCGTCGACCATCACCTTGAGGATCGCGAGCGCCAGCAGCCCTTCGGTCCCGGGCGCGTTCCGCACCCACTCGTCGGCGTTCGACGCGGTCAGCGACTGCCGCGGCTCGACGTGGATGAAGGTGGACGCGCGCCCGTCGCGGAACGTGTGCATCCGCGCGAAGGTTCGTGCATAGTTCACGTTCGACAGCCACGTCTCGAGGAAGTCGGCGCCGAAGGAGAGCAGAACCTCCGCGTCCTCGAAGGCGTAGTACGGGATCCCGTCGCGCCCGAACGTGATCCGGTTCGCCGCGCGGAGCGCCTCGTACCCGAACGGCTCGAACGTCACGCGTGGTCGCGTACCGAGCGCTTGCGTCCACCGGTCGACCAGCGCGCCCAGACGCGAGTGCTCGAGCTGGGTCACGACCGCGATCGCCTGCCCCTTCGCGGCGCTCCGGAGCTCCGTGAGCTTGTCCACGACGACCTTCTGCGCGACGTCCCACGGCACCGGCTTGAGCGTGGCGCCGTCGCGGAGGCGCGGACCGGCGAAGCGGTCCGGATGGTAGAGCCCCTGGAGCGCCGCCTGGCCGCGCGCGCACAACGCGCCCTGGTTGACGGGGTGGTCGGGGTTCCCCTCGAGCTTCACGACGCGACCCTCGCGGTTCCGCGCGATAACCCCGCATCCGGCGGGGCACTCACGACACACGGTCGCGAACCACGCGGCGACACCCGGGACGATCTGCTCGTTCGGCACGACGAGCGGCAGGATGGTCTCGGTCGTCCGCTGGCAGCCGGTCGCGGCCGCGGTGGCCCCGCCCGCCGCGACGACCCGGAAGAAGTCTCGTCGGTTCATCATTTATCGGAGCTCCAGCTCGCGTCAGGGCGAGGGTGGCGAGTCACGGGCACGTCCGGCTCCGTCCGCTCAATGGTGGCAGGTGACGCAGTCGAGCGGCGCGTGCGTGTCCGCCGTCGCGTTCTGCCGCCGGTGGCAGTCGATGCACCAGCCCATCGTGAGCGGCGGCGGCGCCGGCCGGAGCCCCACCAGGTTCAGCAGGTCGTTCGTCAGGCGCGGGCCGGTCACGGCGCCGAAGGTCGTCATCGTCTCGACGGGCCCGTGGCACGTCTGGCACTTCACGTTTGCGCGCAGGTGCGCCTTGTGCGGGAAATAGGTGAACTCCGGTAGCTTGTTCACGCGGACCCACGGGATGGGCTCTCCCCGCGCGTAGTACTCCGCCAGCTTCTTCACCTCCGGCAGCGCCGCGCCCGCGATCTTGTGGCAGCCCATGCAGCGTGCGACCGAGGGCAGGCCCGCGTACTCCGAGCGCCGCGCATCGCTGTGGCAGTACTGGCAGTCGATCTTGTACGTCTGCACGTGCAGGCTGTGCGGGAAGTTGATCGGCTGGATCGAAGGCTTCGCGGCTGCCGGCTGCCGGCTCCAGGACGAGACCGCCAGGAAGACCAGAATGGCGAGGAGCACAAGCCCCAGCGCTCCCACGCCCGCCCTTGCGCCCATCGGCAGTCGATCGCCCTCCGGGGGATTGAGTGATGCTTGTGAAGCCTATCACCCACCCCACACGGGGTCAACGTTTTCGCGGGTTCAGCGCGGAAGCGACGCGAGGGCGTCGGCGGCCGCCAGAGCCGCGAGCTCGACGTCGGCCTCCGTGTGGGCGAGCGAGACGAACGCCGCCTCGAACTGCGAGGGCGCCAGGAAGACGCCACGCTCGCACATCGCGTGGAAGTAGCGGGCGTAGCGCACGGTGTCGGCCCGCTTCGCCGACGCATAGTCGGTGACCGGGCCGTCGCAGAAGAACGCGGTGAGCATCGAGCCGACGCGGTTGACCGTGAGGGCGATGGACGCCTTCCGGGCGCCCTCTCGGAGCCCGCGCTCGAGGCCGGCGCCGCGTGCGTCGAGCGTCGCGTACACGTTCTCCTGGCTGAGCTCGCGGAGAGTCGCCAGGCCGGCGGCGACGGCGAGCGGGTTGCCCGACAGCGTTCCCGCCTGATACACGGAGCCGAGCGGCGCCACCTGAGCCATGAGCTGCCGCGCGCCGCCGTACGCGCCGACCGGCAGCCCGCCGCCGATGATCTTGCCGAGGCACGTGAGGTCGGGACGGACGCCGTAGAGCGCCTGGGCGCCGCCGTACGCCACGCGGAATCCCGTAATGACCTCGTCGAAGATCAGGAGGGCGCCGTGCGCGTGCGTGATCTCGCGTAGCCCCTCGAGGAAGCCCGGGAGCGGTGCCACGACGCCCATGTTGCCCGCGACTGGCTCGACGATCACCGCGGCGATCGCGTCGCCGCGCGCGCGGAAGAGCGCCCGGACGGCGTCGAGATCGTTGAACGGCGCCGTCAGGGTGAGCGCGGCGAGCGGCGCGGGAACACCGGCCGAATCTGGGATCGAGAACGTCGCGCCGCCCGACCCGGCCTTCACGAGAAGACTGTCGGCGTGGCCGTGGTAGCAGCCGTCGAACTTGACCAGGAGCGGGCGGCCCGTCGCGCCGCGGGCGACGCGGATCGCGCTCATCGCGGCCTCCGTTCCGGAGCTGACCAGGCGGACCAGCTCGATCGACGAGTAGGCGGCGGTGATCGCCTCCGCCATCTCGACCTCGAGCGGCGTCGGCGCACCGTAGCTCGTCCCGCGCCGTGCGGCCTCACTGATCGCCTCGACCACCACCTTCGGTGCGTGCCCCAGGATGAGCGGCCCCCACGAGCCGAGAAAGTCCAGGTACGAGCGTCCGTCCACGTCCCAGATGCGCGCGCCCTCGCCGCGCGCGACGAAGAAGGGCTCGCCGCCGACGCCCCGGAACGCGCGCACGGGACTGTTCACGCCGCCGGGGATGAGCCGCGTCGCCGCCTCGAAGAGCCGTTTCGAATCGGTCACGTCGCGTGTCTCCCGGAGCTCGGCTCCGATACCTCGACGGCGACCGGGAGGAAGTCGCCCCGCGCGGCGTCCCAGCGGAAGGCGGCCACGGACTCCACTCGCCCGCGCACCACCGACGTGACCAGGTAGGCGGCGTCCGGATACGCGGGCGCGTCCCCGATGAGCGCCTGTCGCTTGTCCGTGTCGGAGAAGTACGCGCCCGCGTCGACGTGGGAGTGATAGATCACCGCGACCGTGAACCCATCGCCCTCCAGGCGCCCGATGCGTAGGAGGTCGGCGGGGTCGATATAGTACGCGGTCCGCGCGTCGCGCGGGTGGCGCACCGGGTCCTTGGCGTGGAGATCGTTCTGCGCGTTGCGGCACCGCACGAGGCGCCGCTCGGCGCCCCGTACGACGATCACACCGCACGACTCGTGCGGGTACTCCTCGATCGCCTGGCCGCGGATCGTCGTGAGCTCCTCCGGCGTGACGATCACCGCCCGCCCGCCAGGGCGGGGATGATCGCCACCTCGTCGCCGTCCTTGAGCGGCGTCGCGAGCCCCTCGAGCGAATCGATCGCCTCGCTGTTCACGAAGATGTTGACGTGGTGGTGCACCTCACCGTCCTCGGTGCGCACGAGCCCCTTGAGGCCCGTGTACGCGCCCTCGAGCTCGTCGAGGAGCCCGCCCACAGTCTTCGCCGACGCCTCGAGGCGATCCCGGTTGTTCGTCGCCCGCCGGAACGGCGTCGGGATATACACGGTCACGGCCATACGATCCTCCTGCCTGACTCGTCAACGTTGGGGGGAGCGACGCCGCTCCCCCCCAACACCCCCCACCGATCATCCGCAGCGGCATAGCCCGCAATCCGATTGCGCCGCTCACTCAGGCTCGCCTCGGGCGTCGGACGCCCTGCGGCTTCGCACCGCCACGCCGGCGCTCGAACCGCCGCAAGTCCGACGCGCTCCCGAGCACGTTCACAGACTCGCCGCGCGGCGCGCGTCGCCGAGCCTCCGCGGCCGCCGCTCGGCTCGTACTACCCGTTCACAGACTCGCCGCGCGGCGCGCGTCGCCGAGCCTCCGCGGCCGCCGCTCGGCTCGTACTACCCGTTCACAGACTCGCCGCGCGGCGCGCGTCGCCGAGCCTCCGCGGCCGCCGCTCGGCTCGTACTACCCTTGACTCAAGTATCGCTCGCCGGTGTCGGGGAGCACGGTCACCACGAGCTGTTCGGGGTGGAGCTCCGCAGCGACGGCGCACGCGCCGAACGCGGCGGCGCCCGCGGAGACGCCCACGAGCAGGCCCTCCTCGCGCGCGAGCCGTCGCGACCACGCGATCGCGTCCTCGTCGCGGACCACGACGATCCGGTCGATCACGCTCCGGTTCAGGACACCGGGCACGAAGGACGCGCCGATCCCCTGGATCGCATGGGGCCGCGCCCTGCCCCCCGAGAGCACGGGCGACTTCGCCGGCTCGACGGCGATCACGCGAACACCGGGCACTTTCTGCTTGAGCACCTCGCCGACCCCGGTCACCGTGCCCCCGGTCCCGACGCCCGCGACGAATGCGTCGAGGTGCCCGCCGACGGCCTCGAGAATCTCCAGCGCCGTGGTGCGCCGATGAGCTTCGGGGTTCGCCGGGTTCTCGAACTGCTGGGGCATGAAGTACTCCGGGTGCTCGCGGCAGAGCTCCTGGGCCGCGTACACCGCGCCGGTCATACCCTCGATCGCGGGCGTCAGGTGGAGCTCGGCGCCGAACCGCGCCAGGAGCCGCTGGCGCTCCACGCTCATGTCATCGGGCATCGTGAGAATGAGCCGATAGCCCTTCACCGCGGCGGCCATGGCGAGCCCGATGCCCGTGTTGCCGCTGGTCGGCTCGACGATCGTCGAGCCCGGTTTGAGACGGCCCTGCTGCTCCGCGGTCTCGAGCATCGCCACGGCGATCCGGTCCTTGACGCTCCCGCCTGGATTCACCGACTCGAGCTTGGCGAGGACGCTCGCGCCGCCCGGCTTCGGGAGCCGGTTCAGGCGGACAATCGGCGTGTGCCCGATCAACTCCAGCACGGACGCCGCGACTTTCGGTCGCGGCGTCATATGTGGTACATCGCGCGCACGGCACTACGGCGCGCCCGCGCGCGGGCCGCGAGGTCGCCGAAGGTCATGCGGTCGACGACCTCCGAGACCGCCCTGCCGATCTGCTCCCAGAGCTCGCCGAGCTCGTACGTCTCGTCGCCGTTCCGCCCTCCCGTCCGCCGGCGCGCCTCGAGCGGCGCCTGGGAACCTTCGACGGCGCGCAACACGTCCCCCACGCTGATCTCCTCGGCTGGTCGCGTCAGGTGGTAGCCACCCGAGGCGCCCCGCTTCGAGCCGAGCAGCCCGGCGCGCTTCAGCGCCAGCAGGACGTGCTCCAGATACCGCTGCGGAATCGCCTGCCGCACAGCGATGTCCTGGATCGGCACGAGCCCGTCCCCGCTGCGGAGCGCCAGATCGAGCACCGCCTTGATCGCGTACTCGCCCTTCGCCGAGATTCGCATGGTCAGGGCGCCGTCCCACTACCGCGCACTGCCGCGCTCCAAGAGCCGCGCCGCCTCACGCGCGAAGTAGGTGATCACCATATCGGCACCCGCCCGGCGGATCGCGACGAGGGCTTCCAGCATGGCGCGCTCCTCGTCGAGCCACCCGAGGCGGCCCGCCGCCCGGATCATGGCGTACTCACCGGAGACCGAGTAGGCCGCGAGGGGCACGCCGAACTCCGCCTTCGCACGCGAGATGATGTCGAGGTACGGCAGCGCGGGCTTGACCATGACGATGTCCGCGCCCTCGTCGAGATCGAGCGCGATCTCGCGCAGGGCCTCCAGCGCGTTGGCCGGGTCCATCTGATACGAGCGCCGGTCACCGAATTGCGGCGCCGAGTCGGCAGCCTCTCGGAACGGTCCGTAGAAGCTCGACGCGTACTTCGCCGAGTAGGCCAGGATGGGCGTGTCGGTGAGGTTCGCCTCGTCGAGCGCCTCGCGGATCGCAGCCACGCGGCCGTCCATCATGTCCGACGGCGCGACCATGTCCGCGCCTGCCTCGGCCTGCGAGACCGCAACCCGCGCGAGCAGCTCGAGCGTCGGATCGTTGCGGATGCTGCCGCCCTCGACGATGCCGCAGTGGCCGTGGCTCGTGTACTGGCAGAGGCACACGTCGGTGACGATCAGGAGGTCCGGGACGACGTCCTTCACGGCGCGGACCGCCTGCTGGACGATGCCGTCCTCGGCGTAGGCCTCGGAGCCGCGCGGGTCCTTCTCCGCCGGCACGCCGAAGAGGAGCACCGCGGGGATCCCCATCCCCGCCGCGTCCTTGACCTCCTTTACCAGCTCGTCGATGGACAGGCGAAACTGCCCCGGCATCGACGCGATCGGCTCGCGGACGCCGCGCCCGTGGACCGCGAAGAGCGGGTAGACCAGGTCGTCGACGGCCAACACCGTCTCACGCACGAGCGTGCGCAGCAGGGGCTTCTCCCTGAGCCGCCTCGGGCGGAACATCGGATGCGCCATCACGCACTCCTCCCGCTCCGGCGCCCCGCGCGTGTCGGGACCCGGGCAAAGTAGTCGGCGAGCGCCCGCGCGAGCGCCGGAATCGTGTACTCGCTCGGCATGACGTCGGTCGTCAGACCGTACTCCGCCGCGGTGGCCGCGGTGATCGGGCCGATGGAGGCGATGGTCACACGGCCGCGCCAGGCGCGGCGCTCCTCCTCGGTGAAGAGCTCGGCGAAGTTGCGCGCGGTGGAGGAGCTGGTGAACGTCACGGCGTCGATGGCGCCCGCGGCAAGCGCCTCGCGCAGGCGGCCCGCACCGTTCTCGACGCGCCGGGTCTGGTAGGCCGGCACCTCGGTCACCGAGGCCCCGAGCCGTCGCAGCTCGACCACCAGCACGTCGCGCGTCTCCTTCGCGCGCGGCAGCAGCACCCGGTCGCCCGGCGCCACCGCCCCCCGTAGCCGCTCCACCAGCGCCTCGGCGCGGTACTCGTCGGGGACCACCTCCACGCGCACGCCGTGCTCGGCGAGCGCCTCGGCCGTCGCCGGGCCGATCGCGGCGACGCGCCTCCGGGCGACAGCCATCCAGCCGAGCCCCCGTGAGGAGAGCCGCCGGTCCACCATCACGACACCGTTCACACTCGTGAAGATTATCCAGGCGAACGCATCGAGCGCGTCGAGCGCCGCGTCGAGCGGCTCCCAGGACTGGGGCGGCTCGATCGCGATCGTCGGCGCCCGCAGCACGCGCGCGCCGGCCTCCTCGAGGAGCTGCACGAAGCGCTGGGCCTGGGGGGCCGCCCGCGTGACGACGATCGTCCGCCGCTCGAGCGGGCGCGCTCCGCCGACCCGCGTCAGCCTATTCACGTCACACCCGGAGCGCGGTCACGGCGGCCGCGCCTTGGGCGAGCAGCGTCTCGGCCAGGCGCCGCCCCAGCGCCTCGCTCTCCTGCGGCGCCCCGCTCTCCGCGCCGCGAAGCACCTGCCGGCCGTCCTCGCTCCCCACGAACGCCGTCATCCTCAGGCAGGCTCCGTCCAGCACCGCGTGGGCGGCCATCGGCGTGTTGCACGAGGCGCCGAGCCGGCCGAGGTACGCGCGCTCGGCGAGCGCGCAGACCCGCGTGGGCCCATCGTCGATGCGATCGATCCAGGCACGCGTCGTGCGGTCGGCGGCGCGCACCTCGACCGCGACGATCCCCTGCCCCACGGCTGGCACGAAGACCGTCGGGTCCAGCGGCTGCGCGTGCTGGGGCTTGAGCCCGAGGCGGGAGAGCCCCGCGGCGGCGAGGATCACGGCGTCCCAGGGTCCGCCCTCGAGCTTCCTCACGCGCGTCTCCACGTTGCCCCGGATCGGCTCGACGACGAGGTCGGGCCGGAGCGCCAACGCCAGGGCCCGCCGGCGCGGGCTCGACGTTCCGACGACCGCGCCCACCGGCAAGTCCTCGAAGGACGCCCCCGACCGGCTCACGAGGACGTCACGCGGATCCTCGCGTTCGGCGAACGCCGCCAGCGTGAGCCCCGCCGGCAATTCGGCGGGGAGATCCTTGAGGCTGTGGACCGCGCCGTCGATCAACCCTTCGCGCAGCGCCTCCTCGATCTCCCGCACGAACAGGCCCTTGCCCCCGATGGCGGCCAGACTGGCGTCGACCCTCCGGTCGCCCTCGGTCCGGATCGGGACGATCTCGACGTCGACCCCGAGCGTCCCCAGACGTGCGGCCACCGCTCGGGCCTGTACCAGCGCGAGCGGGCTTCCCCGCGTCCCGAGCTTCATTGGACCGAGTGCCTCGGGGCCGGCATACGGCGTGGGTGGCGTGCTGTGGGTACGGCGTGGCTCCGTGCCGCCAATGCCCATTGCATCATCGTCACCCGCCTCACCATCACGTCAAGAGCCCGCGCGCTCATTTTCTGCCGAGGCCGAAGAGCTCGTGGACGAGCTCCAGCCACGAGCGGCTCGAGCCCGCGCGCGAGGATTCGCGCAGCTTGCTGATCGGCGCGTGCAAGATCTTGTTCACGATCGCCGACGAGAGCCCCTCGATCGCCTCGCGCGTCTCGGCCGTCGCGCCCGGGAGCCGCGCCAGCGCCTTCTTCACCTCGCCGACACGAATCTCCTCGAGCCGCTCGCGCAGCGAGACGATCGTCGGGATCACCTCGACGTCGCCCTGGCGGGCGAGGAACTTCGCCACCTCGCGCTCGACCAGCACCTCGGCGCGCTGCGCCTCCCGGAGGCGCTCGCGCAGGTTCGCCTCGACGACCTGTTTCAGGTCGTCGATGTCGTAGCAGTACACGTTGTCGAGCGTGTTCGCGCTGCCCTCGACGTCACGCGGCACCGCGATGTCGATGAAGAACAACGGCCGCGCGCGCCGACCGTGCATGACCCGCTGGACCATCGCGCGCGTGACAATCGGCTCGGGGGCGCCCGTCGAGGTGATCACGATGTCCACCCCGGCGAGCGCCACCTCGAGCTCGGCGAACGGCACCGCCGCGCCCGAGAGCGCCCGCGCCATCTCCTGGGCGCGCTGCCACGTCCGGTTGGCGACGTAGATCGGGAACGCGCCCTGCTCGACCAGGTGACGCGCCGCCAGCTCGCCCATCTTACCGGCGCCCACGAGGAGGACGGCCCGGCCGCCGAGCCCCGCGAAGATCTTCTTCGCAAGCTCGACGGCGGCGAACGAGACCGACACCGCATGGCGGGCGATCTCCGTCTCACTCCGGACCTTCTTGCCGACGGCGAACGCCTGAGTGAAGAGCGTGTGCAGCGCCGGCCCGACGGTCTCGCACCCCTGCGCGAGGGCGAACGCGTCCTTCACCTGACCCAGGATCTGAGGTTCGCCGATCAGCATCGAGTCGAGGCTCGCGGCGACCCGGAAGGCGTGGTGCACGGCAGCGTCGTCGACGTGCGTGTACAGGAGCGGCTCGACCGACGCATGGCTGACGCCGCGGTAGCGGCAGAGCTGGCGGAACACGACCGCCCGCGCCTCGCCCGGCGCCTCGGCGACCCCGTAGACCTCGACGCGGTTGCACGTGGAAAGGATCAGCGTCTCCTGCACCACGCCCGTGGCGGCGATGTCGCGCAGGAGCTCGCGGAGCTTGTCCTCCTCCACGGCGAGCTGCTCGCGTAGCTCGACGGGCGCGTTCTTGTGCGAGAGCCCGGCGACGAACAGCGCCATCTACGCTCCCCTTATTGCGACGTCCTTCGGCGTCATCTAGGAGCCGTGTCTCCCGGGCAGGAACATCCCCGCGCCCAGCGTGAGCACGAGGGCGGCGAAGCCGATGATCGCGAAGTACGCCGCGCGCCGCCCGTGCCAGCCCGCCGCCGCCCGCCCCGCGAGGGTCCCCGCGTAGATCGTCCAGGCGACGAACGACAGGAGCGCGAGCGGATCGTAGGCGAAGACGCTCCCCCACGCACGGCCGGCCCAGAGGACGCCCAGAATCAGGCCCGTGGTGAGGAACGGGAATCCGAGCGCGAGGGTGCGATAGGTCAGACGGTCCAGCGTCTCGAGATCCGGCAGCCGGTAGTAGAGCTTGCCGGGACGCTTCGCCTTCAGTTGGCGCTCCTGAAGCACGTACATCAACGCACCGGCGAAGTTCAGGACGAACGCCGCAATTCCGAGGAGGACCAGCCCGATGTGTACCCAGATCCAAGCGCTGCCGAGCGCCCGCTCGATCCCGGGGATGGCGAGCGGTCGGGTCGTCGCCGAGTTGATGCCGAACACGAGGACGACCGGCAGGACGAACGCGCCGAGGACCTTGACGCCGTACTGGCGCTCCGCCCAGAGTGCCCACAGCACCGCGACCCACACGGCCACCGATACGGCCTCGCTGAGGCTGCCGAGCGGCGGCCGGCCGAGCCGGAAGGCAACACCGAGAAGCGCCACGGTGTGGAGGACCCAGCCGGCGATCGTCGCGACGGAGGCGAGGCGATGGAGCCACTCCTCCCGCTGGACCAGATAAGCGAGCGATAGCCCCGTCGCGGCGATATAGCCGAAAATCGCTAGATCGAGCAGAGTTGGGTACATGGCGTCAAAAACGTTAAATCCAGCGAGAGTTTACCACATTTCCGATGCTGATTTGCCCCACCGCGAGTCAGATGCGGCGCGCGAGCTGGATCAGTGAGGCGATGGGGCGCCAGTACCCCGCGCGAAGGGCGACCATGTCGAAGTGTGGTGAGCCCCAGTCTTCAACGAGCGCCGGACCGGCGTTCCAGCGGATCCGCCGGTCGAGCTCCTTGACGTACGCCTTGCACTGCCGGCACGCGGAGATGAAGTAGCCTTCCTCCTTCTCTTCGGCCTCCAGACGAACGAGGTCCTTCGCGGCCTGCGCACCGCAGAACGGGCAACGCAGGCGAGGAAAGACCCAGGCCCCACCGCACATGTGGCACGCGAGCCGACGCCGGCCGGTGTCGGTGAGGTCACCGAACCCCGGCGGCGCGCCGCAGAAGGGACAGACGCCGAGATCCCACGTCCTCTCGGTGAGATGGATCCGGCATCCGGAGAAGTACCGATCGAGCGCTGGACGTAGTGCGCCGCACGCCAGGAAGCTTACCGACTCGGCACGAACACCGAGGTCCGCCGGCAGCGAGGCAAGCCCGATGCGCCCCGGCGCCGAAAGCAACGCAGCTGGACCGATCTCGCCTCGGTCCCACGCCGCGGCGAGCCTCCCCAATGCCTCCTCGGCCTCACCGACCGCCGCCAGAAATCCGAGAGACGACCCAAGGAGATCCTCTATATCTTGCGGGATGATGGCTGGTAATGCCTCAGAGACCAGTGGAACCCCTCGCCGCCAGCGCTCGTCGCATTCGGCGGCCGTCCAGGTGAGCGGCGTCACCCGCTCCGCCGGCCACCGTGCCCAGGCGTCCAGCACCGGGAGGTACGCCGACAACGGCTCGCGGAAAGTCGGCCGGCGCGCCAGGAGGTCGCGCCACTCCTCGAGCAGCTTCGAGTAGGAGCTCAGGTCGCCTGACCGGCGGCGATGATCACGTACTTGACGGCGAACCCACCCACCAGGATGAGAAGGGACATGAGCGCCGTGATGGCCGGTGCCGTCTTCCGGACGACGCCCGCGAACTGGAGCGCCAACGGCACCACGATCCCGATGACGACGGCCCCGAGCCAGAACGGGACGCCATACGATCCGGCAATGAGCTGTGCCAGCGCCCGGGCGATCCCGGCGGAACCCGTCGTGGAGACCGTCAGCACGAACAGCGCCAGCGCGGCGAGTTGGACGATCAACGCGAACGCGGTGAACCGCATGAGCCGGGCGAGCGCATCGCCTCGCTGGCCGCCGAGCACGCTCAGGACGAGCGCGATCGCCGCGCCGCCCGTCGAGGCGCCGACCGCGAGGAACAGGGCGCCCAGCCAGTGGGCACCGACGAACAGCGGTCGGGCCGTGGCGCCGAGGAGGACCCCGGGGTAGGCGGCGAGGAAGAACGCAAAGAACCCGCCGATCACGCCAACGACGACGCGGAGCGTCCGCATGCTCCGGCCTCCCCGGTGCTCGAGGAAGACGTCCAGCGCCGCCAGGAACGCGAAGAGGCTGAATCCCAGCAACGCCCACGCGCCCGCGTTCATGGGGGAGAAGGGCTTGAGGTGGAACGGGCCGACGGTGACGGCGTCCATGCCGATGGCGAGCGACGGCTTGGACACCATCAGCATGTGGAGGAAGCGCGTCGGGACGCCGAGGTCCACGGTCAAGAGGATCGGCCCGGGGGTCACCGCAAGAAAGGCGATGTAATACCCGATCCGGACGACGTCCCGATACCGTTCGCCGTCGAGGAGATTGGCGATCGTGGCGATCACGAAGGCCCCACCGGCGATCCCACCGAGGAAGAAGTAGACATCGATCAGCGCCGGCCAGTCCGCGCTCTTGAGGAGACCGGGCTCCACGTTACGCGCCCCCCTGTCCGCCCCGTCCCCTGAAGGCGACCAGCCCGCCCAGCGCGACGACCAGGGCGGATCCGATCGACAGGAGCGAGTCGACGACGACGTTGCGCTGGGGGAGCTTGGGCTTCTCCGGCAGCCCGTAGACCGACGGCTTGCCGAGGAGCAGGAAGAACGCGTTGAGACCGCCCAGGTCACCGCTCGAGTCCTCGCCGTAGAGCTGGGCGTCCTTGTAGCCGAGCGTCTTGAGCTCGTCGATCCGCTTCTTGGCGACGACCGCCAGATCGTCGCGGAAGCCGAACTTGATCGACTGGGTCGGGCACGCCTTGGCGCAGGCCGGTCCGAGGCCGTTGTGGATCCGGTCGTTGCAGAACGTGCACTTCGTCGCGGTGCCGGTGTCGTGGTTGAACGCGACGACGCCGAACGGACACGCGGAGACGCAGTACCGGCAGCCGTTGCAGATGTCCTGGTTGATGTTGACGGTCCCGTACTCGGTCCGATAGATCGCGCCCGTCGGGCACGCCTCGAGACAGCCGGCCTGGGCGCAGTGTTTGCACACATCGGACATCATGTGCCACTGCTTGATCTGTCCCTTGTCGTCGGTCTCCTCGAAGAACCGCACGAGCCGGTAGCTCTTGTCCGTGAAGTGGTGATGGTTCTGGTACGTTCCCGTCCACTCCGGCTCCTCGGGCGCGAGCTGGTTCCACTGCTTGCAAGCGACCTGGCAGGCGCGGCACCCGATGCACAGCGAGACATCCGTGAACATCGCGAGCGTGCGTGCCATCGCTACGCCTCCTTCCTGACGTTGCAGAGGAGGGCTTTCGACTCCTGGATGAACGTGGTCGGGTCGCCGAGGCTGGCGACCAGGTCGTTCGTGATGTCACCCCGCGCGGACTTCATGACGCCCTGATAGCCCCAGTGCCACGGGATGCCCACCTGGTAGACCTTCTTGTCGTTGATCATGAACGGCTTGATCCGCTCGGTGACGAGCGCGCGCACCCTGATCTTCGCGCGGGGCGTCTCGACGGTGACCATGTCACCGTTCTGGATTCCGAGCTCCTTGGCCATCTCGGGCCCGATCTCCGCGAAGTGCCCGTAGAAGAGCTCGGAGAGCCACGGCACGTGCCGCGACATACCGGCCGCGTGGTGCTCGGTGAGCCGGTAGGTGGTCAGGATGTAGGGGTACCGGTCGGGCGTGCCGAGCTTGTTCAGGTCCCCGACGTTGTAGACCTTGGCCACGGGGTTGTTCTGGACCTTCGACAGGAGATTGTGTGTCGGCGACTCGAACGGCTCGTAGTGCTCGGGGAACGGGCCGTCCACGATCGACGCGAAGAACTGGCCGAGGCCGTGCGGGTTCATGATGAAGGCGTCCGTCCCGCTGACCCCCTTGAACGGGCCGTCCTTCGCCCGCGGGGCGTCCGGCGCCATCGTCCCCGGGAAGTCGGGCACGTCGTTGCCGACCCACTTCTTCTGCTCGGCGTCCCACCAGATGAGCTTCTTCTTCTCGCTCCACGGCTTGCCCGAGGGATCGGCCGAGGCGCGATTGTAGATGATCCGCCGGTTCGCCGGCCACACGAAGCCCCACCCGTGGGCGAGATAGTCCCCGGCCTTCGCCTTCTCACGACGCAGCGCCAGGTTCTTTCCCTCTTCCGGATAGATGCCCCCATAGATCCAGTTGCCGCAGGCGGTGGACCCGTCGTCCCGGAGGTGGCCGAACGTCTTGAGCGGCTCGGCCTTCTTATACAGGGACGCGCCGTCCTTGTCGGTGATGTCCTCCGTCGCGTAGCCGTTGCACTCCTTCAGGACCAGCTCCATGGTGGGCTCCCGCTTGGGCCCCTGGGGCTGGTAGTCCCAGACGAGGTCGAGGACGGGTCGGTCCTTCTTGGCCTTGGACGCCGCGTAGAGCGCCTTGACGCGATTGCCGAGGTCCACGATGAACGCCGCGTCGGAGCGCGCCTCGCCGGGCGGCTCGACGGCCTTCACGTGCCACTGGGCCATCCGCATCGTGTTGGTGATCGAGCCGTCCTTCTCGGCGGCCGGCGCGCCCGGGATGTAAAAGACCTCGACCTGCGAGGACGTCGGATCGATCCCCGGCTCCTTCCACGCACTGGCGGTCTCGGTCTCGAAGAGGTCGACGACCACCATCCACTCGAGGTTCCGCAGCCCCTGCCGGACCATCTTGGCGTTCGGGCTATCCACCGCGGGGTTCTGACCCATGCAGATGAAGCCCTTCACCTTCTTCTGGAGCATCCCGATCGTGAAGTGCTGGTGAGAATACGCGTCCGCCTTCTCGCGCTTCGGGAGATAGTCGTAGGCGTAGTCGTTCTCCTTCGTCGCCGCCGGTCCCCACCACGCCTTCAGCAGACTGACGACGAACTTCGGGTTGTTGACCCAGTACCCGCCTTTCGGCGTCGTCTTCTCCAGGTAGTCGGTGAGCGTCGGGTGCGGCCCCTGCAGTGGCTCGGCGGGATAGCCGGGCAACATGTGGTAGAGCGTTCCGAAGTCGGTGGCCCCCTGGACGTTCGAGTGGCCGCGGAGCGCGACGACCCCGCCACCGGGGCGCCCGACGTTCCCCAGGATGAGCTGCAGCATGCAGAGGGCGCGGATCTGCTGCACGCCGTTCGTCGACTGGTTGAGCTGCAGCGCGTACGAGGCCGTCGCCGTCTTGTCGGGTCCCGAGGCCGAGCAGTAGATGTCGGCGACCTTGAGGAACAGCTCCTTCGGGATGCCGCACACGCGTTCGACCATCTCCGGGGTGTAGCGGCTGTAGTGCTGACGGAGGCGCTGGAACACGCAGTTCGTGTCGCGCAGCGTCGGGTCCTTCTTCGGATAGCCGTCGGCGTCCAGTTCGAACTTCCACGTGGACTGGTCGTAGCTCCGGATCGCGGGGTTGAATCCGCTAAAGAGCCCGTCCAGATCCGTCGGGGTCTTGAACTGGGGATCGAGCAACAGGGAAGCGTTCGTGTAGGCCACGACGTAATCGTGGAAGTACTTCTTGCTCTCGATCGCATAGCGGATCAGGCCGCCGAAGAACACGATGTTGGTGCCCGACCGGATCGGCACCCAGATGTCCGCCGTCGCCGACGTCCGGGTGAAGCGCGGGTCGACGTGGATGATCTTCGCGCCGCGCTCCTTGGCCTTCATCACCCACTTGTAGCTGACCGGGTGACACTCGGCCCAGTTGGAGGTCGGCATGATCACGTCCGCATGCTGGACGTCGATGAGGTTGGTCGTCATCGCCCCGCGACCGAAGGTCGCGCCGAGGGCTGGCACCGTGGCCGAGTGACAGAGACGCGCGGAGTTCTCCAAGTTCACGAGCCCCAGGCCCCGTGAGAGCTTGGCGATCAGGTAGTTCTCCTCGTTGTCGAGCACCGACGACCCGAGCCAGGCGATGCCCTCGCACCGGTTCACGGTGACGTCCCGCGCGCCGACCCGGACCTTCTCGACGAAGGTCGCGTCACGCGTCTTCTTCACGCGCTGGGCGATCTCGGCCATCATCCAGTCGAGCGGCTTCTCGTCCCACGTGGTCGCGCCAGGCGCGCGGTAGAGGCACCTGGTGATCCGCCGCTCGTTCAGTGACAGCTGGTACGTGGACGAGCCCTTCGGACAGAGCGCGCCCTCGGTGTGGGGCGCGTCGGGGTCACCCTCGATGTCGACGATCTTGCCGTCCTTGACGTAGATGAGCTGGGCGCAGCCGACCGCGCAATACGGGCACACGCCCGGAAACGCCTTGGCTTCCTTGATCCTGAGGGACGTCGCAGCCGCCTCCACGGGGCTTAGATCGATGGTCCCGGAGGCGGCCGCGCTTGAGGCCGCGGCCATGCCGTATCTCAGGAAGTCGCGTCGCGACAGACTCATAGCGACACTCCTCTACGCAGGCAGGATTGGAGAGCCAGATCGGACAGGGTCCCCGACGCGCCCCTAGACCTCAGGACTCGCGATTTCATCCCACGCCCGGCGCAGCACGACGATCCTGTCGGGACGTCCGTCCGCCGGTTCGACCTTGATGATGTCCCCGGGGTGCAGCGTGTCGAGACCCGCCTTCGTGTCCTCATCCGTGACCACGAGGGTCTCGGCCGCACACGAGAGCTCGGTGCACACGTCGGCCTCACCCCTGACGCGCAGTCGGCCCTCGGCACCCTTGACCTCGACGACCACGAGACGGGACCTCTGTATCTGCTCGGTGAGGCTTTGTGTCATCGCCTGAAACCTCCTGGACAGGAGTTGGGCGAAGAAATCGCGGGCATCCTAGGCATGGCCCGACCACCCGTCAAGCCGCACCGCGTCTAATGTGGCTCGCCGGGCAGCGGCAGCTCCCCCGGCTGGGCCGGCGACGACGCCCTCGGGGGTGGTTCGGGCGGTGCGTAACGAGCCACGCAGGCGCCGAGGAGCGCCCGAGCCTCGTCACGCCGGCCGGCCTCGAGGGACTCGACGATCGCCCGGCGGGTGGCCAGGTCCACGATCGGCCCGTTCGTAAGCGGGTTGTAGCACCGGCCGAGCTCGAGGAGCATCCGGTCGACCGCGCGGATGTCGGCGAGGCTCGTCTCGATCCGCCTGAACAGATCGAGCGCATGGTCGTCGCGCCGCCGCGACCGGAGGCCGCGCCGGAGGCGCTGGTACTTGGCGTCGAGGGAGCCGTCGTCGCTCACGGGAGTCTCACCGGAAGCGGGCGGTCGCGACGCGCTCGAGGCTCTCGAGCTTGTGCACCCTTTCATCGTAGCCGATCTGACGGAAGAGGTCGGCGATCGACGCGAAGCGCCCGTAGTCGTCGGCGAAGATGGACTCGAACGGCTCGACTTCGAGCGGGGGGTTCTCCGCGACGTACTGCATGTACTCGTGCTCGGCGTGGTCCTCGAACCAGGCGTTCAGAAGGTAGCTCCAGCGGGGTCGGATCACGTACAGCAGCCAGGCGATGTGGTAGTACACGAACGCCATGATCTGCGGGACGACCCGGTACCGGACGAAGCCCTCGCGGACCCCGAGGCGATCGGTGAGCTCTTCCAGGAGCAGCAGATGCCACTGCTCGTTGTCCTGCTGGAGCCGGCTTTCCCTGACGCGCTCGAAGATGCGCCGCGCGAAGTCGGGCCGCGGATGCACGTGGGTGATCGCGATGTAGGCGACGTGCTCCCACGCCTGGTAGGGCACGCGGGCGATCACCTCGAGAACCTTGAACTTCGACAGGGTCCGCCGGCGACCGTAGAGGAGATCCATCGAGACGAACAAGACCCACGCGAGGAGGCCGTAGCGCATTCTCGGCGCCCCCAGGGTCTCACGCTGGGCCCGTCTCAGCTCGTCCGACGACAAGCGCTCCACGCCGACCGTCGTGTTGCGTCAGCGACGCGTCGCCATCGCCTCCTCCCCCAGCAGGAGCGCGCTCCCGGCGTAGAGGTTGAGGCTGTCCCCACGGACGTATCCGCAGACGGTCACGTTGAGCTGCTCGGCGAGCGCGACCGCCATCTCCGTGGGCGACGTCCGCGACGCGACGAGCGGCACGCCCATCCGCGCCGCCTTGAGGAGCATCTCCGAGGAGACGCGGCCGGTGGACAAAAGGATCAGGCCCTCGGTGGGGATCCCGCGCAGGAGCGCCTCGCCCTTGACCTTGTCCACCGCGTTGTGGCGCCCGACGTCCTCGGCAACGACGAGGAGCCGCTCCGCGTCGGACAGCGCCGCGCCGTGGATCCCGCGCGACGCCCGGTAGTGGATCGCGGCGGCGAAGAGGTCCTTCATTCTGAGCGCCAGCGTCTCCGGCGCCACGCGGAGCATCGAGCTGAGCCTGGGAAACAGCCGGTGGTCGATACGGAACGTGATGCCGCCGCCGCACCCCGAGGTCAGGATCCGCTCGGTCGGCAACGTCACGGGCCGGGCCAGCGTCACGTCGGCGCGGCCGTCCACGGCGGACACGTCGAGCCGGATGATCTCCGCGTGATCCTCGATCACCCGCTCCATCCAGAGGTAGCCGACGACGAGCGCCTCGAGCTTGACCGGCGAGCAGAGGAGCGTGAGAAACTTCTCGCCGTTCACCCAGATCGTCAGTGGCTGCTCGCGCACGACCTCGCCGCTGACCTCGTCGGCGCGATTGGCCCGGACTCGCAGATAGGTCCGCATCGAGACGTCCCGGGCACGATTCTAACGCGGATCTGGAGCGCCAGCACCCCTCTCACGCGGCGTCCTTTCCGGAAACGTCATGGGACCTCCGGTCTAGTACCAAGATACGATGGACGGGCCTCGCGGGCCGCGGCGATGATCGAACGCAGAGTGAACTCACAATCTGCGAAAGGGAGCGAGACATGACGACCCGCGTCGCGACTTTGGTCGCGCTTGCTACGGCGCTGCTAGCCTTCCCAGCTGTCGGTGATGCGCAAACGGGCACGCCGAGTGTCACGTTACACGAGATCAGCGAGCGAGTAACGTTTCGCCCCAAGGGCGATGGCGATGGTGGCGCCTTCGTGATCATGAGGAGCGCGATCTCACCGCTTCTCGGATTCGCCACGCTTGGCACGCCGCTCTGTCCGTCAAGCCTCATGGTCACGGTCCCGGAAGTGAATAGCTGCACGGTCACCGCGATCGGCTGGGACAGCGTTTCCACGGTGACGGGCCTCGGGCCCGTCCAAGGGATCTTCGACGTCGTGATCAACGCGCCGGGCAACAGCTCGGTGCACATTCCCGATTTGCCCGTCATCAGTGGCAAGTTTTCGGGCACCGTGGATCTGTCGCCCGCGATCCTCCACGGCGTCCCCCTCGGCTCGATCTCGGGCACCTTCACGATCACAAGGGTGGCGGATGCGACTGGCCGGCTGGTGTCCGTGACGACCTCCTCGCTGCCCTTCACGGGCACCTTCCGCCTCCCGTTCGCGATCAGCCCCACGGGCTCGGCTGTGAAAACCGACCAGACGCAAGTGGCGTACTACCTGGCGGATGACCTTAAGACCCCCATCCCGATCGAGTGGGACCAGCACTCGATGGGCTTCCCGACCGTGCGCCTCGAAGTGAACTTCAGCCGCTAGAAATGCTGAACGTGGTCGCCACGACCCTCCAAGATTCACCGCCTTGCGTAACCAGAGCTAAAAGGAGGTCCGCGATGAACGCGCGCTCCATTCCAGTGATCGCCGCATTTCTCACGCTCGTCTTGGCAGGCGCACTCCCGGCCACCGCGGCTGGCGGGACATCCTACTATTACCTCGCGCTCGGCGACTCCTTAGCACAAGGGGTCCAACCCAACACCCGCGGAGATTCCGTCGTAACGAATCAGGGTTACGTCGACGATCTCTATGGGCTCTACCGTGCAGAGGTCGCCGGGCTCCAACTGGCGAAGCTCGGCTGCCCCGGAGAGACCACCACGACGATGATCCACGGGGGTGTCTGTTACCCGGCGGGCACGAGTCAGCTCGATCGGGCGGTCGCCTTCTTACGGTCCCACCTCGTCGTCCTGGTGACGATCGATATCGGCGCGAACAACGTGCTCCCGTGCGTGGGCCTCAGCGGCATCGACACGGGGTGCATCAACCAGGGCGTCGGGGAGGTCTCCCATGACCTGCCCTACATCCTCGCGCAGCTCCGGGCGGCGGCGGGCCCCGGCGTTCCCATCGTGGCGATGAACTACTACGACCCCTTCCTGGCCGAGTGGCTCCAGGGGCCGGCGGGCCAGGCGCTTGCCAAGCAGTCGGTGCAGTTCACCACATTCTTCAACAGTGTGCTCGCTCAGATCTACGCCGCCGCCAGGGTTCCCGTCGCTGACGTTCAGGCGGCGTTCCAGACAACGAATTTCACGCCCGTGCCGCCGCTCGGATTGCCCCTCAACGTCGCTCTCCTCTGCGCCTCGACCTGGATGTGCGCGCCGTCGCCAATCGGCCCGAATATCCACCCGAATGTCGTGGGGTACTGGGTGATCGCTGGGACCTTTGCAAAGACAATCGGGCTTCTCCGAAGCCCGTAGCGCTTCTGGCACGGCTCCGCGAGACCTCTAGCGCGGATAGCGAACCCGAACCAGCGTGAGCCCCTGCGCCGGGGCCGTCGCTCCCGCGAGGCGCCGGTCGCGCGAGTCCAACACCGCCCGCAGCCAGTCGGGTTCCCGGGAGCCGCGACCGACGGCGACCGCGCTGCCGACGAGGTTGCGCGCCATGTGATGGAGAAACCGGTCCGCCGAGAGGAGCACGGCGACCCGGTCCCGGCGCCGCACGACGTGCAGTGCCCGCACGTCGCACATGGGGTCCTTCGCCCGTCCCGGCGCCGCGCAGAACGCGCCGAAGTCGTGACGGCCGCGCAGGGGAGCGAGGGCCCGACGCATCGCCCCGACGTCGAGGGCCCCGGGCACGTGCCACGCGTATCGCGAGAGAAGCGGATTCGGGACCGCGCCGTTGTCGATCAGGTAGGCGTAGCGTTTGCCGAGCGCCGCGCGGCGCGCGTCGAACTCGTGCCGGGCCTCCCGAGCCTCCCGGACGCGGACGTCACGGGGCAGCGTCGCGTTGAGCGCTCGCACGACGACCCGAGGGGTGAGCTCACGCGAGAGCGTCAGCGAGGCGACCTGGCGGAGGGCGTGGACGCCAGCGTCGGTGCGGCTCGCCCCGGTCACCCGCGCGTCCGCCGCGAGCCGCCGCGCGGCGTCGCGGAGGACGCCCTGCACGGTGCGTGCGTCGGGCTGGATCTGCCAACCGCGGTAGTCGGTGCCGTCGTAGGCCAGCACCAGGAGGAACGTGGACGAGGAAGCTATCGCGGTGGCGAGCGACGGCGCGACGCGCGGGTCGGCACCAGGGTGAGCCAGACCACCGCCACCAGGATCAAGAGCACGGCGTTGACCACGAGGTCCCACGAGAGCCCCGCCAAGTCTTCGGGGACACCCTTCTGACGCAGCCACTCCTGGCGCGCGACGTCCTTCGGCTCGTAGTAGTTCGGCGAATAACCCTGGAGCGCCTCGATGTAACGCACGGCCGCGGGGACGACCACGTACGCGACGACGATGATGGTGAGGATGACGGCGACGTGGAACCGCTCGTGGTGGCCGAAGTGTCGATGGTAATAGCGCCGGAGCGACATCACCCTTCGCCACTCCCTTCGGAAGTCAGTCTAGCCCAGCAGGAGCTCGGCGATCTGGACCGCATTCGTGGCGGCGCCCTTCCGCAGCTGATCGCCGACGACCCAGAAGTTCAGCCCGGTCGGGCTCGAGAGGTCCGCGCGGATCCGGCCGACGAAGCAGTCGTCCTGGCCCTCGACCGCGATCGGCATCGGATAGCGGTCCTGGGCCGGGTCGTCCAACACCTTGAGCCCGGGGAAGCGCTCGAAGAGCTCACGCGCCTCCCCCGGCGTGATCTTCCGTTCGGTCTCCGCCGTCACGGCGACCGAGTGACACGTGAAGACCGGGACACGCACCGCCGTGGGCGAAATCAGGAGGTCGGGCGACTCCAAGATCTTGCGCGTCTCGTTGACCAGCTTCGTCTCCTCGCCCGTGTATCCGTCGGGTCCGAACCGGTCGATCGCCGGGATCAGGTTAAAGGCGATCGGATGCGGGAAGTGGCTGGGCCGGACGGTATCCCCGCGCGCCCACGCGAGGGTCTGCTCCCTCAGCTCGGCGATCCCCTTGACCCCGGCGCCCGACACCGCCTGGTAGCTCACCGCGAGCACGCGGCGCAGGCGGCCGGCATCGTGCAGGGGCTTGAGCGGCATGACGGTGACGATCGTCGTGCAGTTCGGGGACGCCAAGATACCCTGGTGGTGCTTCGCGGCATGCGCGTTAATCTCGGGGACCACCAACGGCACGCTCGGGTCCATCCGATAGGCGTTGGACTTGTCGACGACGACGCCTCCCGCCCGGACGATGATCGGTGCCAGCTCCTTCGACTGGGCGGTGCCCGCCGCGCAGATGGCGATCTCCACGCCCTTGAAGGCCCCGGGCTCGATCTTCTGGACGCGGATCGGCTCGCCGCGGAACGTCACCGCCTTGCCGACCGAGCGCTCGGACGCGAAGGCGCGCAGCTCTCGCACCGGGAACTTGCGCTCCTCGAGGATCCTGAGCGTGGTCGCTCCCGCCGCGCCCGTGGCGCCGACCACCGCAACCGTCAGTCCCGATGCCATCAGTACTGGGCCTCCACTTCCCGCACGATCAGGTCCGTCATCTCCTTCGTGCCGACCCTCCGCGCGCCCGGGGCCGCGATGTCCGCCGTGCGGTGGCCCTGCTCGAGGACGCGCAGCACGGCGCGCTCGACCCGGTCCGCGTCCTTCTCCAGACTCAGCGTGTGGCGGAGCAGCATCGCGACCGAGAGGATCGCGGCGATCGGGTTCGCGATCCCCTTACCGGCGATGTCCGGCGCCGTGCCGTGCACCGGCTCGTAGAGCGCCGCCGACGCGCCGAGGGACGCGGAGGGCAGCATCCCCATCGAGCCCGCGAGGATCGCGGCCTCATCCGACAAAATATCACCGAAGGTGTTCTCGGTCACAATCGTATCGAACTGCGTCGGCCGGTGGACGAGTGCCATCGCGCAGTTGTCGACGAGCACGTGCTCGAGTACGACGTCGGGGTAGTTCTGGCCGACGCGCGTCACGACCTCGCGCCAGAGCTGGGAGACGACCAGAACGTTGGCCTTGTCCACCGAGGCGAGGCGCTTCCGGCGCCCCCGGGCCACCTCGAAGGCGGTCCGGGCGATCCGGTCGATCTCGCGCGAGGTGTAGACCATGGTGTTGACCGCGCGCGCCCCACCGTCGGCGACACGCTCTATCCCGCGGGGCTCCCCGAAATACAGGCCCCCCGTGAGCTCGCGGATCATCATGAGGTCCGTGCCCTCGACGACCGATCGCTTCAGGGGAGAGGCGTCCACGAGCATCGGGAAGCACTTCGCCGGCCGCAGGTTCGCGTAGAGGTCCAGCTCCTTGCGCAGGGCGAGGAGCCCGCGCTCCGGCCGTCGCTCGTGCGCGACGCCGTCCCACTTGGGGCCACCGACGGCGCCAAAGAGGATCGCGTGGGACCGTCGGCACAGCTCAAGCGTGCCGGGCGCCAGCGGGCTCCCGGTCGCGTCGATCGCGGCGCCCCCGACGAGCGCCTGCTCGAACTCGAAGCCGACGCCGGCCCCCTTGCCGACCGCCTTGAGAACCCGCACGGCCTCGGGAGTGACCTCCTGCCCGATGCCGTCGCCGGGGAGGACCGCGATCCGGTACGTGGCCATCTATGGTCCGATTTCCTTGACGTGCTGGGCGGCGGGGTGGGTCACCCGGTTGAGCGCCGAGAGATACGCCCGCGCGCTCGCCTCGATCACGTCCGTCGACGCGCCCTTGCCCCAGACGACCGTCCCGTCGAAGTCGACCTTCATCGACACCTCACCGATCGCGTCCTTGCCCGACGTCGCGGCACGGAGCGAGTAGTCCTGGAGCCGACCCTTCATCCCCGTGACCGCGTCGATCGCGTTCAGCACCGCGTCGACGGGCCCGTCGCCCACGCCCGAGTCCTGGAACACCTGCCCCTCCTTCTTGAGCTTCACGGTCGCCGACGGCACCACGCCCGTCCCGCTGATCACGTGCAGGTACTCGAGCTCGTACCCGATCGCGCCCTGCGCCGCCTCGTCGGTGACGATCGCCATCAAGTCTTCGTCGAAGACCTCCTTCTTCCGGTCGGCGAGGTCCTTGAAGGCCTTGAATGCCCGGTCGAGGTCGGGCCCGGAGAGGTCGAAGCCCAGATCTTTGAGCCGCGCCGCCAGGGCGTGCCGCCCAGAGTGCTTGCCCAGGACGAGCTTGTTGGACGGCCGTCCGATGTCCTCCGGCCGCATGATCTCGTACGTGAGCTTCTCCTTCAGCACACCGTCCTGGTGGATCCCCGCCTCGTGGGCGAACGCGTTCTCGCCCACGATTGCCTTGTTCGGCTGGACGTGGATGCCCGTGATGTGCGAGAGGAGCCGCGAGGTCTTGAAGATCTCCTCGGTCTTCACGCCCGTGTCGACGCCGAAGAAGTCCTTGCGGGTGCGAAGCGCCATCACGATCTCCTCGAGCGACGCGTTCCCCGCCCGCTCGCCGATCCCGTTGATGGTGCACTCGACCTGCCGCGCCCCGTTCATGATGGCCGTCAGCGAGTTGGCGACCGCCTGGCCGAGGTCGTTGTGGCAGTGGACCGAGAGGATCACCTTCTCCATTCCGCGGACCTTCTCGCGGATCCGGGCGATGCGCTCGCCCCACTCGCGCGGGATCGCGTAGCCGACGGTGTCGGGAATGTTGATCGTCTTTGCCCCCGCCTCGATCACCGCCGACAGCACGTCGCACATGTAGTCGAAGTCCGAGCGCGAGGCGTCCTCGGGCGAGAACTCGACGTCCTCGCAGTAGCCCTTCGCGTGCCGCACGGCGTCGACCGCCGCCTTCAGCACTTCGGCCCGGGACTTCCGCAGCTTGTACTTCAGGTGGATGTCGGAGGTCGCGACGAAGGTGTGGATCCGGGGCTTCCGCGCATACTTCACCGCCTCCCAACAGCGGTCGATGTCCGCCAGCCCCACGCGCGAGAGGCCGCAGACCGTCGGCGCGTTCTCGAGCGTGCCGACCTGCTTGGCGACCTCGCGCGTCGCCTCGAAGTCCTCGTCCGACGAGATCGGGAAGCCCGCCTCGATGACATCGACCTGAAGCCGGGCGAGCTGCCGCGCCATCTCGAGCTTCTCCACCGTGTTCATCGAGAACCCCGGCGACTGCTCGCCGTCCCGCAGCGTCGTGTCGAAGATGATGACGCGATCCATGTGACCCCCCTGACTCACGGATGGTCCCTGACGGCTTGGTCCGCGGGGAGCACCGCAGGCGTCCGCCCGACGATGAACCGCCTGATCGGGCCCGACGCCGCGTACCCCGCGAAGATGAGGAAGAGGAAGACCTCGTGGCGCGTGGCCACGATCATCACGCTCAGCACCATGACGAGCAGCGTCCAGAGCGGACGCCGCCGGGCGAAGTCGAACTCCTTGAAGCTCCAGTAGCGGAACGTCGAGACCATCAAGAGCGCCGCCACGTACGTTCCGACCGCGATCGTCAAGAGAAGCCAGGGGACGAGCTCGACCCCCTTGAGCAGGATCACCGCGGATACCACGAGCCCCGCCGCGGCGGGCGTCGGAAGCCCGACGAAGAATCGACGGTCCCCCGTCCCCGTGTGGACGTTGAAGCGGGCGAGCCGGAGGGCCCCGCAGATCACGAACAGGAACGCACCGAACCACGCCGGGCGCCCGAGGGCGGAGAGCGCGAACGAGTAAACGAGAAAGGCCGGCGCCACGCAGAACGACACGACGTCGGCGAGGGAGTCGAACTCGAGGCCGAACTGGCTGGTCGCCTTCATCAGACGGGCAACGCGCCCGTCCAGGATGTCCATGATCATCGCGACGAAGATCGCGAGCGCGGCCTCGGTGTACCGGTTCTCGACCGTGAGGATGAGCGCGAAAAATCCACAGAAGAGGTTCCCGGTCGTGAGGAGACTCGGGAGCAGGAAGATCCCTCTCCGCCGCCGCTCCCGCAGCTCGTGCCAGCGGCGCCGCCTCAGGCCCTTGCCGTGCCGTCGGATCATGTCAGGAGCCCGAGGACGGTGACGCCGCCCGTCACACGGTCGCCGACGCGCACGCGTACGTCGGTCCCCCGCGGCATCACGCAGTCGGTGCGGGAGCCGAAGCGGATCATGCCGAACCGCTCGCCCGCCGCGAGCTTGTCGCCCGGGCCGACTCGGCAGACGATCCGCCGGGCGAGCACGCCCGCGATCTGGACGACCGTGACGCGCGCCGTCTCACCCTGCAGGTGGAGGGCACAACGCTCGTTCGCGCCCTCGGCCTCGGAGCGGTAGGCCGCGAGAAAGCGGCCCCGCGAGTACACGGTCCCGACCACGAGCCCCGCAATGGGCGAGCGATTGACGTGGACGTCGAGCGGGGAGAGGAAGATCCCGACCCGGAGGGCCGGGCCCACGAACCGGTCCTCGATCGTCTCCACCGAGAGGACGCGTCCGTCCGCCGGCGACAGCACGCCGCCCGGCACCGACGGCACGTCCCGGTCGGGATCCCGAAAGAAGCCGAGGGACGCGAGCGCCGCCGCGGCAAACGGGAGCGCGAGGGCGCGGCGACCACCGAGCAGGAGCCCCACGGCGAGGAACGCGGGGACCGTGATGAACGGCCAGCCCTCGCGCGCAACGGAGACCTTCACGCGTCAGCCCATCCGCGGCGGCGCGATCCACGACATCATGGCACGCAGCCGCTTCCCGACGTCTTCGATCGGATGCTCGGCGTCGCGCCGGCGCATCGCGAGGAACCCCGCCCGGTTGGCCTGATTCTCCAGCACCCACTCGCGGGCGAACTGACCGGACTGGATCTCGGCGAGGATCTTCTTCATCTCGGCCTTGGTCTCCGCGCTCACGATACGCGGCCCGCGGGTGTAGTCGCCGTACTCCGCGGTGTCGGAGACCGAGTAGCGCATGTACGCGAGACCGCCCTGGTAGAAGAGGTCGACGATCAGCTTCATCTCGTGCATGCACTCGAAGTACGCGACCTCCGGCTGGTATCCGGCCTCCACGAGCGTTTCGAACGCCGCCTTGATGAGGTGCGAGATCCCGCCACAGAGAGTCGTCTGCTCACCGAAGAGATCTGTTTCGGTCTCTTCTTTGAACGTGGTTTCGATCACTCCCGCCCGGGTACATCCCACGCCCTTGCCGTAGGCGAGCGCCGTGTCCCTGGCCCGGCCGGAGACGTCCTGGAAGACGGCGAGCAGCGCGGGGACGCCGGGCCCCTGGGTGAAGAGGTCGCGCATCACGTGGCCGGGCGCCTTGGGCGCGATCATCGTCACGTCCACGTCCGGCGGCGGCACCACCTGGTTGAAGTGGATGTTGAAGCCATGGGCGAACATGAGCATCTTGCCCCGGCCGAGCCCGCCCTTGATCTCGCTCTCGAACACCTGACGCTGGCTCTGGTCGGGCAGCAGGATCATGATCACGCTCGCCTGCTGGGCGGCCTCGTTGACGGACGCCACGCGCAGCCCGTCCTTCTCGGCCTTCGCCCAGCTCTTCGAGCCCTTGTAGAGCCCGACCACGACGTCCTGACCGGAGTCCTTGAGATTCAGCGCGTGGGCGTGCCCCTGGCTGCCGTAGCCGATGATCGCGATCTTCCGGCCCTTGAGCAGGCCGAGGTCGGCGTCCGCGTCGTAGTAGATTTTCGCCGGCATCCCTGACGTTCCTTTCCCTCGTCGCCCGTTGCGTTAGTCCGCGAACCCGACCACCTTCGGGTCGTCCGAGACGCGAGCCTTCTTCGGCGCCTCGGCCTTTCGCACCCGCGTCTTCGGACCGCGGGCGATCGCCACCTTACCGGTCCGCACCAGTTCCTGGACCCCCATCGGACGGAGCAGCTCGACGAGCGCCTCGAGCTTCGCCTCGTCGCCGGTCGCCTCGAGCGTGAACGAGACGGGCGTGACGTCGACCACCTTCGCGCGGAAGATGTCGGCCGTCCTCAGAATTTCCTCCCGGTGCTGCGGCTCGGCGTTGACCCGGATCAGCATCAGCTCGCGCTCCACGTGGTCGTCGTCGGTGAGGTCCGACACCTTGATGACATCGATGAGCTTGTGGAGCTGTTTCGTCACCTGCTCGATCACGAACTCGTCGCCGGTCACGACGAGCGTCATGCGGGAGACGGACGGATCGAGTGTCTCGCCGACCGAGAGGCTCTCGATGTTGTAGCCGCGGGCCGAGAAGAGGCCGGCGACGCGCGAGAGGACGCCGAACTTGTTCTCGACGAGGACGGCGATCGTGTGCTTCCGGGGCCCGCTCCCATTCTGCATCTAGAACCCCGTCTGCGACTTCGCGGCCTTGTCCCTCACGACCGCGGTCGGGTTCTCGAGGATCATGTCCGTGTTGGCCCCACCGGCGGGGACCATCGGGAACACGTACTCCCACTTGTCCACCCAGACGTCCACGACCACCGGCCCCGGCGTGGAGAACGCCTTCTCGAGCGCGGGTACCACCTCGGAGGGCTTGGTCGCCCGGATCCCGACACAGCCGTACGCCTCGGCCAGCTTCACGAAGTCGGGGCTCGGCCCGAAGTCGATGGCGCAGAATCGGCCCTTGTAGATGATGGCCTGCCACTGCCGGACCATGCCGTGGCCGCCGTTGTTGATGACGACCGTCTTCACCGCCAGGTTGTCGTCGTGGCACGTCGCCAGCTCCTGACTGTTCATCACGAACGAGCCGTCGCCGTCGACGTTCACGACGAGCCGGTCCGGGTAGGCGGCGGCGACCCCCATCGCCGTCGGCAGGCCGTAGCCCATCGTGCCGAGCCCGCCCGAGGTGCACCACCGCCGCGGGTGCTTGAACTTGTAGTACTGCGCCGCCCACATCTGGTGCTGGCCGACGCCCGTGACGAGCATCGCCTCGCCGCGGGTGAGGTTCGAGATCTCCTGGATCACGTACTGGGGCTTGATCAGCTCGTCGTCCCACTCGTAGCGGAGCGGGTGGTTGGCCTTCCACGCCGCGATCTCGGCGAGCCATTGCTTGCGCGCCTCGCGAGCCAGCGACGGAGTCGTGTCCCGCAGCTCCGCACGCACCGCCTCGATGAGGGCCTGAAGCACGCGCCGGCAGTCACCGACGATCGGGACGTGGACCTGGATGTTCTTCGAGATCGACGACGGGTCGATGTCGATATGGACGATCTCCGCGTGCGGCGCGAAGGCGTCCACGCGACCCGTCACACGGTCGTCGAAGCGCGCGCCCACGGCGACGAGCACGTCGGAGTGGTGCACGGCCATGTTCGCGTAGTAGCTGCCGTGCATCCCCAGCATGTCGAGCGAGAGCGGGTGCTCCATCGGAAATGCGCCCAGGCCCATCAGCGTCTGGGTCACCGGGATCTGGGTCAGCTCGGCGAGCTCGTAGAGCTCGGCGCTCGCGTTCGACGAGATCGCGCCGCCGCCCACGTAGAGCACGGGCTTCCGCGCGCGCACGAGCAGCTTCGCCGCGCGCTTGATCTGGCCGGGGTGGCCGTCGTACGTCGGGTTGTACGACCGCAGCTGGATTTTCTCCGGCCAGACGAGCTCCCACTCCTTGACGAGGACGTCCTTCGGCAGGTCGACGTGGACCGGGCCGGGCCGACCGGTGGACGCAATGTGGAACGCCTCGCGGATGATCGGCCCGAGGTCCTTGCCGTCCTTCACGAGGAAGTTGTGCTTGGTGCACGAGCGCGTGATGCCGACGTTATCCGCCTCCTGGAAGGCGTCGTTGCCGATCAGGTGCGTGGGGACCTGTCCCGTGAACGCGACGATCGGGATCGAGTCCATGTAGGCGTCCTGCAGCGCGGTCACGAGATTCGTCGCCGCGGGACCCGACGTCACGAGGCACACGCCGACCTTGCCCGTCGTCCGCGCGTAGCCCTCGGCGGCGTGACCCGCCGCGGCTTCCTGGCGGACGAGGATGTGGCGGATCCCCTGGAAGTCGTAGAGGGCGTCGTACACCGGCAGCACCGCGCCGCCGGGGAGCCCGAAGACGATGTCGACCCCCTCGCGCTTCAGGCACTCGAGAACCATCCGCGCTCCGGACATTTTCACCGGCACGTCCTCCTACAGGAGCCCGGCCGTGGCCAGGACTTCCTTGATGTCCTCGATCGCGTCGCCGTCCGGCGTCCCGAGCGGCATCCGACACGGACCGCCGTAGAACCCCTGGAGCTCGAGCGCCGCCTTGAGGCCGCCGATCCCGTAGCGGCCCGGGACGCCGCGGTCCGCGAGCATCATGCGCGCGGCGATCTCCCGCGCCTCGTCCCACCGCCCGGCCTTCGCGAGCGCGTACACATCGCAGAACTCGCGCGCGCAGATGAGGCCCAGCGCCAGGATGCCGCCCGACGAACCGATCGCGAGCGACGGGAGCAGCGCCGACGCCGCGCCGACCAGGACGTGGAAGGTCTTCGGCGTCTGGTCGATGATCTGGGCGGCCTGCGGAATGTTCCCCGACGAGTCCTTGATCCCGCACACGTTCGGGTGCTGAGCGATCTTCGCGACGGTCTCGGCCTCAAGGTTGATCCCGGTGTTGAGCGGAAAGTTGTAGATCATGACCGGGATCGGCGACGCGTCCGCCACGGCCAGGTAGTGGCGGACCTGCGCCGCGCCCTGCGAGAATCCCTTCGTGAAGTAGTGCGGTGTGATCACGATCGCCGCGTCCGCGCCGACCTCGGCGGCCCGCCTCGTCTGTCGGATCGTGTGGAGCGTGGAGTTCGTGCCGGTCCCCGCGATGAACGCCTTCGCCTTTGGAATCGCCTCGCGTGCGGCCACGAGGATCCGGTCGCGCTCGGCCTCGCTGAGCATAGGGAACTCCCCCGTCGAGCCGAGCACGACATAGCCCGCCAGCGCGGTCGCGTTCCACTTCTGGAGGTTGGCCTGGAGCCGCTCCGGCGCCACGTCGTCGCCACGGAAGGGGGTCGTGACCGGGATGAAGACTCCGTCGAAGCTAGGCATTGGGGGTCCCTTCCGACGCCTGACGCGCCTTGATGCGGGCCTGCGCGGCGCTGAGCCGCGCGATAGGGATCATGAACGGAGAGCACGACACGTACGTCATGCCGACCTTGTGGCAGAACTCGACCGACGAAGGCTCGCCGCCGTGCTCGCCACAGATGCCGATCTTGAGGTCGGGCCGCGTGCGGCGGCCCCGCTCGATGCCGATCTTGATGAGCTCCCCGACGCCCTCCTGATCGAGCACAGAGAAGGGGTCGAAAGGCAGGAGCCCTTTTTGAAGATAGTCCGGGAGGAACGTCGCGACATCGTCGCGGCTGTACCCGAACGTCATCTGCGTGAGGTCGTTGGTGCCGAAGGAGAAGAACTCGGCGGTCTTCGCGATCTTGTCGGCGAGCAGCGCCGCCCGCGGCACCTCGATCATGGTCCCGATGAGATACTTCACCGGGACCCCCATCTCCGCGATGATGCCGTCGGCGACCTTCTTCGTCTGCGCGTAGGTGAGCTGCATCTCGCCGACGGTGCCGGTCAGCGGGATCATGATCTCGGGCTCGACCGTCACGCCCGCGGCCGCCGCCGTGCACGCCGCCTCCATGATCGCCCGCACCTGCATCCCGTAGATCTCGGGATAGGTGATCCCGAGCCGGCAGCCGCGGTGCCCCAGCATCGGGTTGGCCTCGCGCAGCGCCTCGATCTTCGCGATCTTCTCGTCGAGGGCGCGCTGGCGTTCGGGGTTCACGCCGAGCGCGTCGAGACGGGCGCGCTCCTCGAGCATCTCCTTGTATTCCTTTGGCGTGGTGAGGAACTCGTGGAGCGGCGGGTCGAGGAGGCGGATCGTGACGGGCAGCCCGTCCATCGCGCGGAAGATCCCGATGAAATCCTCGCGCTGGAACGGGAGCAGCTTCTTGACAGCCGCGTGGCGCGACGCCGAGTCGGCCGCCATGATCATCTCGCGTACGATCGGGATCCGGTCGGGAGCGAAGAACATGTGCTCGGTGCGGACGAGCCCGATGCCCTCACCGCCGAACTCGCGCGCCTTCCTGGCGTCCTCGGGCGTGTCGGCGTTCGCGCGCACGCCCAGCGTGCGGACCCGGTCCGCCCAGCCGAGGAATTCACGGACCTTGTCGGTGAGCTGCGGCGGGATCAGCTTCACCGCGTCCACGATCACCTCGCCGGTGTCGCCGTCGATCGAGATCAGGTCGCCCTCGCGGATCGTGCGCCCGCCCGCCTCGAAGACCCGTCGCTCCTCGTCCACGGCGATGCCGCTTGCGCCCACGACGCAGCACTTCCCCATCCCAACGGCGACCACCGCCGCGTGCGAGGTGCGCCCGCCGCGGGCGGTGACGATGCCCTCGGAGGCGTACATGCCGGCCACGTCCTCGGGGGACGTCTCCGGCCGCACCAGGATGACGTGCTGGCCGTCCCGCGCCGCCTCCACCGCCCGATCGGCGTTGAAGACCACGTGCCCGACGGCCCCCCCGGGCGCGGCGGGCAGCCCCCGGGCGAGCAGGCGTCCCTTCGCGAGCGCCTGCTCCTTGTCCTTCGGGTCCAGCACGGGCAGGAAGATCTTGCTGAGCTCGCGCGGCGGCACGCGGAGCAGCGCGGTGTGCTGGTCGATCACGCTCTCGCGCACGAGGTCCACCGCGACGCCCACCGCGGCGGCCGCCGCGCGCTTGCCCGAGCGCGTCTGCAAGAGATAGAGCTTGCCCTCCTGGACGGTGAACTCGATGTCCTGCATGTCCTTGTAGTGACGCTCGAGGCGGTCGGCGATCCCGAGCAGCTCGTCGTAGATCGCGGGCATCCGGCGCTTGAGGTCGTCGATGTGCTCGGGGGTGCGGATGCCGGCCACGACGTCCTCACCCTGCGCGTTGGCGAGAAACTCGGCGTAGAAGTGGCGATCCCCGGTCCGCGGGTCCCGAGTGAATCCGACCCCGGTCCCGGAGGTCTCGCCGAGGTTGCCGAAGACCATCGCCATCACCGTCACGGCGGTGCCCCAGTCGGCCGGGATCCCGTGGATCCGCCGGTACTCGGTGGCCTTCTTGGCGAACCAGGAGTCGAACACCGCGTCGATCGCGAGGCGCAGTTGCTCTCTCGGATCCTGCGGGAACGGCGCGCCGGTGCGCGCGCTCACGATGTCCTTGAACGTCTGGGTGAGCTTCTGGAGCTCGTCCGGGGACACCTCGGGATCGCTCTTCACGCCGAGGCGCCGCTTCGCCGCGTCGAGCTCGGCGTCGAAGGTCTCGCGCTTGATGCCGAGCACGACGCTTCCGAACATCGCGATGAACCGCCGGTAGCAGTCCCACGCGAAGCGGTCGTTCTTGGTCCACGCGGCGAGCCCGAGCACCGTCGTGTCGTTGAGGCCGAGGTTGAGGACCGTTTCCATCATGCCCGGCATCGACGTCCGCGCGCCCGAGCGGACGGAGACGAGCAACGGACGCTGGGCGTCGGCGAACGTCACGCCCGTCGTGGCCTCGAGCTTCGCGAGGTGCTCGAGCACCTGCTCCCAGAGCCCCTCGGGCCACTGACGGCCGGTCTTGTTGTAGCGAGACCACGCCTGCGTGGTGATCGTGAAGCCCGGGGGCACGGGGATCCCGAGGTTGGTCATCTCGGCGAGCTCGCAGCCCTTGCCGCCGAGGAGGTTCCGCATCAGGGAGGAGCCTTCCGCCTTCCCCGCGCCGAAGGAGTAGACGTATTTCGTCATGGCCTCAGGTCTCCGTCCTGAACGGCGAAAAAGTCTTTTAAGGTTACTAGATACGTCGCATTCGTGTCAATCTTTCTCAAGCTTCCTGGCTTCCCTCCCACAGGACGCCTCGCCCGAAAAAGCGAGGGCCACGGGTCGTTCAACCCGTGGCCCTCGCAGTCGACTCGCGCCACGGGCTCCAACCTGCCCGCGGCATCCGACGTTGAGCTACTGCGCGGATGCTCCGGGCAGGCCCGGCAGCGCCAGAAGGCGAAGCTCCAGCGTCAGCACCCGCGATGTGAACGACATCACAGTGCGGCAAGTATAGGCGTCCGACCCGCGCGGGTCAAGACGACTTCGCGTTCCCGCGGCGGCCGGCCTCTCGCCCCAGCACGAGGCCCTCGACCGCGTCGAGGTGATCGAGCATCGCCTCGCGCGCGCCCTGCTCGTTGCGCTCGCGGATCGCTATCAGGATGCGGCGGTGGTCCTGGTGGGAGCGTTGCCGCCGGCCCGGCGTGTTGAGCGACTCCTCGCGGCTCTGGGTCAGGAGGTCCATGACCGCGTGCGCGATCCGCGTGATCGCGCCGTTGTGGGCGGCGACGCCGATCGCGGCGTGAAAGGCGGCGTCCTGGACGAGGCCCGTCCGGCCCTCGGCGATCTCTTTGGACTGCTCTTCGAGGATCCGCTCCATCTCGGAGACCTCCTCGAGGGTCGCGCGGCTCGCGGCGAGGGCCGCGATGCCGGGCTCGAGGAGGCGCCGCGCCTCGAAGAGCTCGGCGAGCGCCCCGCGCTGCGAGACCATCATGAGCGCGAGCGGCTCGATCAGCGACTCGACGGAGACCTCGCGAACGAACGTGCCCTCGCCCGGCCGGATCTCGACCAGGCCGAGGCTCTCCAGCGCCCGCAGGGCCTCACGAACCGAGGAGCGACTCACGACGAACTTCTCGGCAAGATCGCGCTCGGGCGGGAGCCGGTCGCCGCTCTTGAGCCGGCCCTCGGCGATCATCTGCTTGACCTGGCGGACGATCTCCTCGTAGATCCGCGTCGACTTGATCGGGGCGACCTCCATCGCCCGCTCTCCCGACGGCTCGTCCGGCCGCGCCGGCTTCGATGGTCCCGGGTGCCTCACAGGTGCTCCGGCACCTTGACCCGGTGGCGGTGCTCACGCGCGAACCACCAGCCGCACGCGGTGACGACGAGGCCGATGGCGAGTGGCACCGGATAGTGGAGGGCACCCTCGGCCTCGCCGAGCCCGCGCTTCACGAGCGGGTCCTCCATGAGCATCTCGCCGGCCACGTAGCCGAGCAGGCCGCCGCCGAGCCAGACGACCCAGACGAAACGGTTCATGAGATGGGCGAGCAGGCCAGCCCCCCAGACGACGATGGGGAGCGAGAGCCCGACGCCGAACATGACGAGCACCAGGTCGCCGTGCGACGCCGCGGCGATCGCCAGCACGTTGTCGAGGCTCATCGTCACGTCGGCGACGATGATGATCCAGATCGCCTCCCAGAGGGATCCGCCGTGGCGGGTGCGTCCGTCGCCGCCGGTGTCCGCCCGGACGAGCCGGACCGCGATCCAGACGAGGAGCGCGCCGCCGAGCAGCTGCAGCAGCGGCACCTGCAGCAGCAGGCTCACGATCGCGACGAACACGAGCCGGAGCACGACCGCGCCGACCGCGCCCCAGACCTGTCCCAGCACCCGCTTGCGCTTCGGCAACGCGCGCACCGCCAGCGCGATGACGAGGGCGTTGTCACCCGAGAGGAGGAGGTTCAGGACTCCGATGGAGAAGAGTCGGAGCCAGAACTCGGCACTGGCAATCGCCGCCACCTAGATCTCCCGGGTCGCTCGTCGAACCGCCGGTACCCCGCGCAACCGCCGCCACCACGGCGTCAGCACGGGCAGCGCGAAGAACAAGATCGCGACGGCCGTGATCACGCCGGAGATGGGTCGGGCGATGAAGATCGCGAGTGAGCCCTGCGACATGATCAGGCTCTGGCGGAGCGCGTTCTCGGCGAGGTCGCCGAGGACGAGCGCCAGCACGAGCGGCGCGAGCGGGTAGTCGAGCTTCTTGAAGACGTAGCCCACGACGCCGAAGATCACCATATACCAAATGTCGATCATGTTGTTGTGGACCGCGTACGAGCCGATGGCGCACACGACCACGATCACCGGGGTCAGGATGGCGAAGGGGATCCGGAGGATCGCCGCGAAGAGCGGGACGAACGCCAGCACCATCAGCACGCCGATGATGTTGCCGGTGTACATGCTCGCGATGAGCCCCCAGACGAACTCCGGCTTCTCCTTGAACAGGAGCGGCCCCGGCTGGAGGCCCCAGATGATGAGACCGCCCAGCATGACGGCCGCCGTGGGCGAGCCCGGGATTCCCAGCGTGATCATGGGGAGCATCGCCGCGACCCCGGCCGCGTGCGCCGCCGTCTCTGGCGCCACGACGCCTTCCAGCTCACCCCTTCCAAACCGCTCGGGATTCCGGGAGAAGCGCTTCGCGAAGGCGTAGCTCATGAAGGACGCGGGCGTGGCGCCGCCCGGTTTGAAGCCCATCCAGAACCCGATGAACGCGCCGCGCACGAACGTGCGCGCATAACGCGGCAGGATCCGCCACGTGTCCAACACGACCCGGAGATTCATGCCCGTCCGGACGCCGCGGAAGCTCAGCCCCTCCTCGACGGAGATGAGGATCTCGCCGATACCGAAGAGCCCAATGACCGCCACGATGAAGTCGAACCCCTTCATCAAGTCCACGAACCCGAAGGTCATCCGGAGCTGGCCCGTGACGATGTCGAGCCCCACCGCAGAGAGGATGAACCCCAGCAGGATCGAGACCAACGACTTGAGCGGGTTGCCGCCGCCGAGGCCGACGAAGCTCGAGAAGGTCAGGAGCTGGATCGCGAAGAACTCCGGCGGGCCGAATTTCAGCGCGATCTCCGCCAGGAGCGGGGCGAAGAACGTGATTAGCACGATCGAGAAGAGCGCGCCGACGAAGGACGACGTGAACGCCGCCGTGAGCGCCTGACCCCCCTGGCCCTGCCTGGCGAGCGGGTAGCCGTCGAACGTGGTCGCGACCGACCAGGGCTCACCCGGGATGTTGAACAGGATCGAGGTGATCGCGCCGCCGAAGAGCGCCCCCCAGTAGAGCGACGTGAGCAAGATGATCGCCGACGTCGGAGGCATCGTGAACGTGAGCGGCAGCAGGATCGCCACGCCGTTGGCGCCGCCGAGGCCCGGCAGGACCCCGATGATGGTGCCGAGGGCGATGCCGATGACCGCCACGAAGAGGTTGTACGGGGTGATCGCGATCTGGAAGCCGAGGAAGAGGTTCTCGATTCCCATCACCTACTGCCCGAGCCACGCCTCGAGCGGGCCCTTGGGCATCGGCACCAGGAACCACTTCTCGAAGATGAAGAACGTCGCGAGCGGAAAGAGCACGGCGACCGCCAGCACGGCGAGCCAGGAGTGCCGACCGATCCAGCGCATGTAGACGGCGGTGTAGAGCGCCGCCGAGACGTACAGCCCGATCCACTGCGTGATGACGACGAGCGCCACGGCGGGCCAGAGCACCTTGAGGACGGGACCGAGCTGGGCGCGCCCGACGAACGGTCTGGCGTCGGCCCGGGACACCGCCTGGACCCCGATGACGGCGCAGGCGGCGATCAGGAGCACGGCGAGCCAGAACGGGAAGAACCCGCTCTTCGGACCGTCGGTGGACCAGCCGATGCCGAGCCGGACGGCGTCAAAGACCACGACGCCCCCCAGCACCATCAGGAACGACGCGGTGACGAGGCCGGCGGCGCGCATTACTTCTTGAGCAGGCCGCCCTTCGCCATCAGTTCCATATGAAGCTGCTCGTTCTCCTCCACCCATTTGACGTAGTCCGCGCCCGACACGAAGGCCGGCTTCAGCGCCCCCTCGGTGAGGTACTTCTGGAAGTCGGGGGTGTCGTAGACCTTCTTGAGGAGGTCGACGTACCAGTCCACGGCGTCCTTCGGCATGCCCGGTGGCCCGAAGAGGCCGCGCAGCATCTGGTAGTGCACGTCCACGCCCAGGGCCTCTTTGACCGTCGGGATGTCCTTCCACTCGGCCACCGGAATGCGCGCCGTGTCGAAGACGGCAAGCGGGCGGACCCGTCCGGCTTTCCAGTGGCTCGCGCACTCGATCGGGTTGTTCACCGTCGAATCCACGTGGTTGCCGACCAGGTTCACGCACACCTCGCCGCCGCCCTTGAACGGCACGTAGATGAACTTGAGGCCCAGCGCCTGCTCGAGCTGGATCGTGAGGATCTGGTCCTCCTGGGCCGAGCCCGTGCCGCCCATCTTGAAGGAGGTGGGCTTCGCCTTTACCGCGGCGATGTATTCCTTGGCCGTCTTGTACGGCGTCTCCGCGTTCACCCAGAGGATGAACTGGTCGAGCGCCATCCGGGAGATCGGGGTCAGGTCGCGCCAGTTGAACGGGATGCCGGTGTGAAGGGGCGTCGTGAAGAGGTTGGAGAGCGTGATGATCAGCGTGTGGGCGTCGCCCTTCTTCCCCTTGACGTCGAGGAAGCCCTCGGCGCCGGCGCCGCCGGACTTGTTCACGACGATGAGCGGTCGTGGCGAGAGCTTGTGCTTCTCGGCGATGCCGGAGATCAGGCGCGCCATCTGGTCGGCGCCACCCCCTGTCCCGGCGGGCACGACGAACTCGATGGGTTTCGTCGGCTCCCAGGCGGCGCCGGCCGGCGCCGCCGCCACCAGCACGAGGACGAGAGCGAGAGCGCTGTGGAGGCCCATGGCCCACTCCTTTCGACGTGCGCGCCGAAGCGTTGTCGGTGAAACCGCCTCTCGACGACTAAAAAGGCCGGACCCCGTAGGGGCCCGGCCCTCGTTCTACGCGCCGATGGACTGCGCGATCACGCGCGACATTACGGTTGGCTACTTGACCTCCAGCGCCGCCTTCGTCGCCTCCAGGCGGCGGAAGGGCACGACCGCCGGGATCTCCCACTTCTCCCACATCTCGTCGACCTTCTTCTGGAAGTACTCGAGGTCCTCCTCGGTGAAGTGGGCGAACCGGCCCTGCTTCAGGAGGTACTCGCGCACGGGCTTGCGCGCCCGCCCCTCGACGAGGGCCTTGGTCTTGCCGTAGTACTTCACCCCGCCGTCCTCGACCTCGTAGAGAGGGAAGATACCGGTCTCGATCGCCAGCTCGCCGAGCTCGTGCGAGAGCATGGGATCGTAGTCCCAGCCCTTCGGGCACGGGTCGAGGGAGTGGATGAAGGTGGGGCCGCCGATCGTGAGCGCACGACGGACCTTGTTCATCATCTCCACGGCGTAGGAGGCGCAGACGGTCGCCACGTAGCGGCACTCGGGATGCCCGGCCGCCATCATGCCGGCCATATTCTTCTTCCAGCGCGTGTGGATGATGCGCTTGGCCTTGCCGGGAGGGCTGAAGGTCGTGTGGGCCCCGAAGGGCGTCATGCCGGAGAGCTGGATGTCGGTGTTGGCGTACGACTCGTTGTCGTAGAGCAGGATGAGGCTGTTGTACTCTTTGTGGGTCAGCGTCGCCGAGATCGCGCCTACGCCCATGTCGGCGCCGCCGCCGTCTCCGCAGAACGCGATCACGTTGATCGGCTCGGCCTTCATCTTGCCCTTGCGCATGAGCGCCTTGAGGCCGGCCGCCGTGCCGAGCGCCGCCGAGCCCGACGAACCCAGCTGGGTGTGCATCCACGGCACCACCCACGGCGTCGTGTAGTACGTCGTGTTGGCGACGTACATGCAGCCGGTCGAGCCCAGCACGATCGTGCGAGGCCCCGCGGCCTTCACCATGAGCTTCATGACCAGCGCGGACTCGCAGCCCTGGCAGGTCCGGTGGCCGGAGGTGAAGTACTCCTCGAGCGTGACCTTCTTGACGCCCCGGAACGGCTCCAGGATCTGGGTCGCGTTGGTGAACGTGGTGCTCTCAGCCATGGCCGTCCTCTCCTATTCTCGGACACCGAGCCAGTGCGTTTTCGGGTCGGACTTCCCGGCCTTCGCCGCACCGTAGCACATCTCGGTCGCCTTGTAGACGTCCTCCAGCGTGACCTCGCGCCCGCCGAGGCCGCAGATGAACGAGAGCAGCGGCGGGCGGCGGGCGGCGTTGTAGAGGGCCGCGCGAATCTCGTTTGCGACCACGCCGGATCCGAACGGCGAGCCGAAGGAATAATCGCGGTCGATGACCCCGAGCGCCTGCGCCCCGGAGAGCGCCGCGACGAGCCTGTCGGTCGGAAACGGCCGGAACCATCGCAGCCGGACCAGGCCCACCTTCCTGCCCTTGGCCCGCATCTCACGGATCGCCACCTTGATCGGCAGCGAGATTGTTCCCATCCCCACCAGGATCACCTCGGCGTCCTCGGTCATGTACTCCTCGAACCACGGGTTCTCCGGCCCTCGGCCGAAGACCCGGCGGAACTCCGCGTACGCCTCCTCGATGACCGTGTACGCGCGCGCCATCGCCTCGTTGTTCTGGCGCCGGATCTCGATGACCCAGTCCTCGTTGGCCTGCGGCGCGACGGTGATCGGGTTGTCGGGGTGGAGCAGGAGGTCGCCGCGGTTGTACCGCGGGAGAAACCGGTCCACCTTCTCTTTCGGCGGCACCAGCGTGAGGGCCTGGGAGTGCGTGAGGAATGCGCCGTCGGCGGAGATCGCCAGCGGCAGGAACACGCGCCGGTCCTCGGCGACGCGGTACGCGATGAGCGTCGTGTCGAGCGCCTCCTGCGAGGTGTCGATCCAGCACAAGAGCCACCCCAAGTCGCGGACGAAGAGGGCGTCGTTGTGCTCGACGCCGAAGGCGCCAGGGTCGTCGAGCGCCCGGTTGCCCACGAGCGCGATCATCGGCACGCGGAGCGGCGGCGTGACGACCAGACACTCCATGGCGTACGCCCACCCCACACCCGACGATCCGCAGAAGACGCGGGCGCCCACGGTGGAGGCGTGCTTGACGATCTCGAACTGGCTATGCTCGCCCTCGGCGACGATGTACTCGGCGACGAGCTGGCCGTTGGCGATCTTCTTGGCGATCGCCTGCATCACGGTGTCGTACGGCCGGATCGGGTAGGCCGTGACGACGTCAATGTCGGCCAGGGTGAGGGCTTCCGCCACCGCTTCGCTGCCCGAGATCAGGAGCTCTTTGTCTTCCGCCGCTGCCGGCGCCGGTCTGGTCGCTACGGCCATGTCCTCGCCCCCCTACACGGTCTTGTGCTGCGCGTTCTCGCCCGGGATCCCCGCCGTGATCTCCACCCCGCCCTGGTCCAGATCAGCCACGAGCTCCTGCTCGTACTGGCCGCGGAAGCGGAAGCCGTGCGAGCGCACCGTGGCCTTCTTGTCGCCGATCTTCTCCGCCATCCAGCTGCGGTACCTGTCCTTGTCCTTCCGCCACATCTCCCACTGGCTCGCGTTGTCTTCGAAGACCGACTCGTTGACCATCGTGATGCAGTTCTCGACGGGGCAGACGGCCTCGCACACGCCGCAGCCGCAGCAGGCCTCCATGTTCGCGTCGTAGGTACCGTCCGGCATGACGTCGAAGCAGGAATCCGGACACTGGATCCAGCAGAGCGTGCACTTCACGCACGTGTCGAAGTTGACGACCGGACGCATGGTCCGGGTGGTGAACTTCTTGAAGTACGGGTTGCGCTCCGGCACGTAGCCCTTGCCGTCTTCCTTCGGCTTGCCCACGGGGATCGCCGGGATCGTCACGCCCTCCCGCATCTCCCACCACTTGGGCATCTCGAACGAGTACGGGATCTCGGCGTTACCTTCGGTCGGCTTCACGTCGCGCGTCTCGAGCCGCTCGTACGCCTTGCGGGCCGAGGCGACCTTGAGGTCCGAGCCCCACTCCATCTCGGCGATCGCCTGCGACACCCCGTCGAGCGAGAGGAAGGCCGGCGCGATCTTCGCGAGCGCGCCCAGGACCCGCACCTCGGTGTGATCTTCCTTGTAGACCCAGAGACCGGAGAACGAGGCCTTGGCGCGGATGAGTGCCAGCTTGTAGGGCGCGTCCCTTCGGTGGATGTCCTTGAGGAGCTCGCCGACGCTCTGGAGCGATGTCATGAGCACGGTCCCGTTGGGGACCGTGAGCCGGTTGATCGGCTGGAGCCCGTACCACGCCCACGACTCGACCCCCTTGGCGAGGGTGTCGTCCACGCAGACGGTGATGTCCACGTGCTTGGGCTCGTAGCGTGCCATATTCTGCTCGAGCTCCTCGTTGGTGTCGGCCACGATCGCGAAGTCCTTGGCGGGGATGCCGTTGCGCTGTGGGCTGTCGCCGTAGCGCCCGAAGGCGATCCCCCACCGCCCGGACTTGCGCGCCGAGAGCACGATGCCGCGCGCGATGCGTGAGGCGAGGTTCTTCTGGAAGATGCCGCGGTACACGATCTCCGAGATCAGGGCAGCCATTCGCTCCTCCGCGCGTTAGACGAGGCTCTGGTCGGCTGGTCTGACCACAGAGTGCGACACCCGGCCCGGTCTGTCAAGCAGGGCGTTCAGGGCCTCTATTTCCGGAACTGCTTCGCTTAACGCAGGCGGCCCAGAAAGTCGATCAGGGCATGGCTGAAGGCGTCCGGCTGCTCGAGATTGGACAAGTGGGACGCGGACTTGAGGACGACCAGCTCGGACCCTTTGATCCGCTCGTGGATCACCCGAGCGGCCGCGACTGGTGTCCCCGGGTCGTCCTCGCCGACGATGACGAGCGCCGGGAGCTTGATCGCGCCGATGGGGTCGGTCAGGTCGAGGGCGGCGATCGCCCGGCAGCAGCCGATGTAGCCGACCGGCTTCGTCGACCGGATCATCGCCGCCACCCGCTCGACGGCCTCGGGCCGACGTTCCTTGAACGGCGGGGTGAACCAGCGCCCGAGGGTCGGCTCCACCAGCGGCTCCATGCCTTGGGCGCCCGCCGTGCGGATCCGTTCCTCCCACTGGGGCTTGGCCTCGGCGGGCACCCGGCTCGTCGTGTCGCAGAGGACCAGGCTCGCGAAGAGCTCCGGCGCCTTCAGCGCGAGTGTCTGGCCGATCATGCCGCCCATCGAGAGCCCGACCCAGTGGGTCTTCGGGATGCCGAGGGCGCCCAGGAGGGCGCGCGCGTCCTCGGCGAGCAGGTCGAGCGTGTACGCTCCGGACGGAGCGTCGCTGCCGCCGTGACCGCGTGTGTCGTATCGGAGGACCCGCCAACGCCCGGTCAGCGCCCTCACCTGGGGCTCCCACATCTCGAGCCGCGCCGCCAGGGAGTGGCTCAGCGTGACGACGGGCGCCCCCGCCGGACCCTCGAGCGCGTAGTTCATCGTGATCCCGTTGGCCTTGACGTTCATCGCGCGCTCCTCTCTCCGAGCGTCCCTGCCTGATGGAAGATCATTGGCCGCGGCGGACGAGGTCGCAGAAGTAGCGGTGGACGGTCGTGTCGTCGGTGAGCTCGGGGTGGAACGTCGCGACCACGACACTCCCCTGCCGCGCCATGACCGTCTCCCCCCTGTGCTCGGCGAGCGGCTCGACGCCGGCGCCCATCCGAAGAATGCGCGGCGCCCGGATGAAGACCATCGTGACGGGCACGCGTCGGCCGTCGAGAACGACCGCGCCCGGCGCCTCGAAGGACTCGCGCTGGCGGCCGTAGGCGTTGCGCTCGACGTCGACGTCGATGAGCCCCAGGGAGAACTGGCGTGGGTTCTCGACCTCGCGCGCCAGCACGATGAGGCCCGCGCACGTGCCGAAGATGGGCTTGCCGGCGGCGTGGAACTTCTCGATCGCGGGCACGAACTCCCACTCGCCCATGAGCTTGAGGAGCGTGGTGGACTCGCCGCCCGGGATGATGAGCCCGGCCACGTCCTCGAGCGCGTCGGGCTTGCGGATCTCCACCGCCTCGACGCCAATGATTGAAGGGCTCGCCTCGCCCGTCGAACGGTCTCGGCTCGCACTGCCACAGCGCGCGAGCGCCCGAGCGTGGAGCGCGAAATCCCCCTGGAGGGCGAGCACTCCGACCCGCACGCTCCCCTCCCCGATCACATTCATAGACTCGCCTCGCCCCCGGCTGCGGCTCGTACTACCACATTCATAGACTCGCCTCGCCTCCGGCTGCGGCTCGTACTACCACATTCATAGACTCGCCTCGCCTCCGGCTGCGGCTCGTACTACCACATTCATAGACTCGCCTCGCCTCCGGCTGCGGCTCGTACTACCACATTCATAGACTCGCCTCGCCTCCGGCTGCGGCTCGTACTACCACATTCATAGACTCGCCTCGCCTCCGGCTGCGGCTCGTACTACCACATTCATAGACTCGCCTCGCCTCCGGCTGCGGCTCGTACTACCACATTCACAGACTCGCCTCGCCTCCGGCTGCGGCTCGTACTACCACCCGCGAGTCTGGAGCAGGTCCTTCTCGGCGAGCTTCGCCGTCTCGATCCCGACCATCGCGTCGCCGAGCTCCTCGCTCACGCGCGCGAGCACCTCCGGGTCCTTGTAGTGGGTCGTTGCCTGGACGATCGCCTTGGCGCGCCTGGCCGGGTCGCTCGACTTGAAGATCCCGGAGCCGACGAAAACGGCCTCGGCGCCGAGCTGCATCATGAGTGCGGCGTCCGCCGGGGTCGCGATCCCGCCCGCCGAGAAGTTGGGGACCGGGAGCTTCCCAGCCCGCGCCACCCATCGCACCAGCTCGTAGGGCGCGCCGAGGGTCTTGGCCTCGGTCATGAGCTCCTCGGGCGAGAGCGTCGTGAGGCGGCGGATGCCCGAGGTGATCGCGCGCATGTGGCGCACGGCCTCCACGATGTTGCCCGAGCCCGCCTCACCCTTCGTCCGGATCATCGCCGCGCCCTCGCCGATGCGCCGGAGCGCCTCGCCCAGGTCGCGCGCGCCGCAAACGAACGGGACGCGGAACGCGAACTTGTCGATGTGGAAGTGCTCGTCCGCGGGCGTGAGGACCTCCGACTCGTCGACGAAGTCCACCGCGAGCGCCTCGAGGATCCGGGCCTCCACGAAGTGGCCGATCCGCGCCTTGGCCATGACGGGGATCGAGACCGTTTTCTGGATCTCCTTGATCTTCTTCACCGAGGCCATCCGCGCGACGCCCCCGTCCTTGCGGATGTCGGCGGGCACGCGCTCGAGCGCCATCACCGACGCCGCCCCGGCGTCTTCGGCGATCTTCGCCTGCTCGGCCGTCGTCACGTCCATGATCACCCCGCCCTTGAGCATCTCGGCGAGGCCGATGTGCTTCTTGTCCGCGATCCTGAGTTCGTCGAACTCCGCCATGTCAACGCCTCCTTCATTCATACATAGACTCGTCTACACCACTGGGACGGCTGCGGCTTCGAGCCGGCTCCGGCCTCGCGGCCGGCTCCGCGCCGCCTTGATCGTCTCGCCGAGCCGCCGGACTCCCTCGTCGATCCGCCCGGCCGCCACGGACGAAAACGACAGCCGCAGCGTGCCCGAGCCGGCGCCGTCCATGAAGAACGGCGCGCCCGGCGTGAACGCGACGCCGTGCTCGATGGCCGCCGGCAGGAGCTCCGTGGCGTCGAGCCCGGGCGGCAGCGTGAGGAGGAGCGAGAATCCCCCCTGTGGCTCCGTCCACGTCACCTCGGACGGCATGCGGCGCCCGAGGGCCGCAAGCAGGAGCGCGCGCCGCCGCGCGTATTCGCGCGCCACCCGCGCCGCGTGGCGGTCGAGGAGCCGCCGCTCGCAGAACCGGTGGACCGCCGCCTGGATGAGCGCGCTCGTGTGGAGGTCGGCGAGCTGCTTGGCCGCCTGGAGCCGCTCGAGGATCGGCGGGGGGCCGACGACCCACCCGAGGCGCAGCCCCGGGAAGAGGATCTTCGAGAAGGTGCCGATGTAGAGGACGACACCGTGCGCGTCGGCCGCCTTGAGCGGCACCGCCGGCCGTGCACCGTAGTAGAGGCTCCCGTCGAAGCCGTCCTCGACGATCGGCACGTGGTGGTGCCCGGCCACCTCGAGCAGCCGCCGCCCGGTCTCGGGCAGGAGCGTGAGGCCGGTCGGGTTGTGCGCGCTCGGCTGGCAGTAGAAGAGCTTCGGCGCGTGGCGCTCGAGCAGGCGCTCGAAGCCGTCCACGCGCGGCCCCGCCGCGTCCCATGGCACGGGCGCGAGCTGGGCGCCGAAGGACCGGAACACCTGGAGCGCGCGCGGGTACGTGGGCTGCTCGATCGCGACGGTGTCGCCCGGGTCCACGAGGGTGCGTGCGATCAGGTCGAACCCCTGCTGCGAACCGTTGACGATCAGGATCTCCTCGGGTCGCGCCTCGAGCCCGAACCGCAAGAGATAGGTCGACAGGTAGCGCCGGAGCGGCGGGTAGCCGCCCGCCGGATAGTACTGGAGCAGCGACGCCCCCTCCTCCCGGATGACCTGGTTCAGCACCCGCCGGAACGCGTCGGTCGGGAAGAGCCCGCTGTCGGGCATGCCGCCGGCGAACGAGGTCACCGCGGGGTTCGACGCCGCCGAGCTCACGAGCGTGCGCGTCCGATCGTCCTCGGCGGCGATGATCTGCGCGCTCCGGGAGAGGAGCGCGAGCCAGTCGAGGCGCGCTGGCGCCGTTGTCGCGGGGTCCGCGTGGCCGGTTTGACCCGAAGGTGGCCAGGGAGAGGTGCCCGGGGCTTCGGGGCGCTCGGCGACGAACGTGCCCTGCCCGACGTGGGCGCGCGCCCAGCCAGCGGCAACGAGCTCCTCGTACGCCTCGGCGACCGTCCCGCGGTTCACCCCGAGCGTCTGCGCGAGCTCGCGGGTCGCCGGCAGCTTCATCCCCGCGACCAGCAGCCCCTCGTGGATGAGCCGCTCGAGATGCGCCTGGATCTGGCGCGCCAGCGGGATCGGCTTGTCCCGGTCGAGCGTGATGTTCACAGTGGTCACCTACCAGGCCATTTTGACGCTGAATCGATCCTCGTCAAGAGCCAATTGGTCTAGCCGCTGCCGGGCCAATGGCGGCGTCCGCTATAATCACCCTGGCGGTTCGATCCTGACCGAAGGAGGAGCCCGATGGCCCAGATGAAGGAGTTCGCCGGCCTCTACTACCGGGAGGGCGCGCTCGATCCAAAGACGATGCAGCTGGTGGCGCTCGCCGCGATGGCCGCCGCCGGCTGCACGTCCTGAGTGCCGGGACGCTTCGCGGCCGCGAAGCAAGCCGGCGCCACGGACGACGAGATCAGCGAGACGCTCATGTACGCGATGCGCGGCGCGGCGCGCGCGACGTGGTCCACCATCAAGTACATCCCAGGCGTCGAGGATCTCAACAAGGAGTGGAAGACGAAGTTCGAGCGGGAGGCGGGCGGCAGGTAGCCAAGGGAGGTCCGTGATGGCGGCAGGCGAAGCGCCGATCAAACAGGCGGTGAAGTGGATCGACGACCGGCTCCGCGACGACCCCGCGGCCGATCGCGTGAAGCTCGTGGACGAGGCCTCGCGGCGCTTCGACCTCTCGCCGCTCGACACGGACTTTCTCTTCCGCCACCTCGCCGAGCGCGCCAGGCGCCCGTGAGCGACGCCCACGCCCGCCGCGTGCAGGCGCAGTTCGGCGCGAGCGCCGCGGCCTACGTGGCGAGCACCGGCCACGCGGGGGGCGACGATCTCGAGCGCCTCCTCGCGTGGGTCCGCGCCTGCCGTCCGGGTCGCGCGCTCGACGTCGCCACGGGCGGTGGCCACACGGCGTTGGCACTCGCCGGCGTCGCGCGCGAGGTCGTCGCCTTCGACCTGACGGAGCCCATGCTCCGCGCCGCGCGCGAGTTCATCCGGAGCCGCGGGTCCACCAACGTCGCGTTCGTCCTCGGCGACGTGGAGGCGCTCCCCTTCCGCGACGGGGCGTTCGACGCGGTCACGTGCCGGATCGCGGCGCACCACTTCGCCAACGTCGCCGCGGCGCTCCGCCAGGCCCACCGGGTGCTCCGGCCCGGCGGCTCCTTCCTGATCCAGGACATCCTCGGCCACGATGACCCGGCCGCCAACGCCTTCATCACCGAGGTCGAGCGGCGTCGCGACCCCTCCCACGTGCGCGCCTACCGGGCGTCGGAGTGGAAGGCATTCCTGCGGGCCGCCGGGCTCACGGTGATCGACGAGGGGGTCGTGCGCAAGGTCAGACCCTGGGAGGAGTGGACCGGGCGTACGCGCATGACGCTCGAGGCGCGTGAGGCCCTGGAGGCGTTCGTGCGTCAGGCGCCCGAGCGGTGCCGGGCGGCGTTCGACTTCGAGCTCGCCGGGGACAGGATCGCAGCGTTCACCGACCGCATGATCCTGCTGCGCGCCGACCGAGACTAGCTCCGCCAGGCCTCCTCAGGGCTTGAGCCGGACGATCGTCGCACCCCATCCTCCGCCGCCCGGCGGAGCGTCGAAGAATTCGGCGACGCGCGGATGGCCGGCGAGCAGCGACCGCACGATCCTGCGCTGGACGCCGGCGCCGCGACCGTGGATCAGCCGCACCTCGGCGAAGCCGCGGGCGTGAGCGGCCTCGAGGTACTCGGCAACGACGGACGGAATGTCGCGCGGGGCGAACGCGTGCAGGTCGAGCGCGTCCTCGATCGGGATCCGGACGGGCTCGTCGTCTACAGCCGCGGCCCTCCCGTCACGTGCTGCTTCCAGTGGTCGAAGCTCAGGAGATCCTCCCCCGAGAGCTTGCACTGTCAGAAGGTCGCCGCGCGCTCGAAGAAGGCCACGTCCACCAGGAGGACATGCTCGGCACGCGCGGTTTCGGCGACCTTCTGGCTCACCATCTGACGCACGAACGGGATCGGGATCCGGCCGAGACGATGGATGACCTCCTCGGTGCAGCGGATCCGCGTGCCGGGGAGCATCGGCCCCTCGGCCACCACAGCGTCCGCCTCGCGCTCGGGGTGCGCGCACGTCTCGGGCACGAGCTGCTGGAGGCGGAGCGACACGTAGTCGGTCACCCACGCGCGGAGCTCGTCCCTCGCCCCCGTCAGGCTCGGCCCGCCGCCCTCGAACGCGGCGCCGAGCGCCGCGAGCCGCGCCTCGAGCCGGCCCAGACGCGCCTCGAGCGCCGCGAGCCGCTGGTCGAGACTCGGACCGCTCACGCGAGCACCGGGTGTCGGGTGTGCCAGTCCGTGGCGCGCTGGTAGGCGTCGGCGGCGCGGAGGACGGTCGCCTCGTCGAACGGCCGCCCGACGAGCTGCATGCCGATCGGGAGGCCGCCCGTGGTGAAGCCGCACGCGACGGAGCACGCCGGATGGCCCGAGAGGTTGAAGGGACGCGTGAACCGGAGGAGCGCCGACCGCACGTCGGACGGCCCGTCGCCGAGCGTGGCCTCCTTCTCGCCGAGCCGGGGCGCCGGGATCGGCGTCGCGGGCGCCAGGAGGACGTCGCGCCGCTCGAGCGCTCCGTCCACCTCCTGGCGGAGGAGCTGACGCGCCTGCTGACCGCGTACGTATTGCAGGCCGGTCACGAACGCACCGAGCATCAGGCGCTCACGCACGTCCGGCTGATAGTCGGCCCTGCGGGTCCGCAGCCACTCGGCGTGATAGGCGAGCGCCTCGGCCGGGACGATCGCGAAGGAGGCCGCGGCCACACGCGCGACCTCGGCGAGGTTCACCTCGTCCACGACCGCGCCCGCGCGCTCGAGCGCCTTCGCCGCCGCGAGCACCGCGTCCCGGACTTCCGGCGCCGCCACGTCGGTGAAGTGGGCGCGCAGGAGTCCCACGCGGAGCCCCTTCACCTCGCCCGTGAGCGCCGCCGTGTAGTCGGGCACCGGCAGGACGCTCGTCGTCGGGTCCGCGGGGTCGTAGCCGGCCATCGCGCCGAGCATCAGCGCGCAGTCCGCCACCGTCCGTGCCATCGGCCCGGCGTGGTCCATCGACCACGCGAGCGGGAGGACGCCCGCCCGGCTCACGCGCCCGTACGTCGGCTTGAGGCCGCTGATCCCGCAGAGCGAGGCGGGGATGCGGATCGAGCCGCCGGTGTCCGAGCCGAGCGCCGCGGGAGCGAGCGCCGCCGCAACCGCAACGCCCGACCCAGAGGACGAACCGCCCGCGACGCGATGAGCACCACCGTCCCATGGATTCATCGCGTCGCCGTAGTGGGCGTTCAGCCCCTCGGGCCCGTACGCGAACTCGTGCATGTTGAGCTTGCCGAGCACGATCGCCCCGGCCGCGCGGAGCCGGCTCACGACCGTCGCGTCGTCCGCGGGAACGAAGTCGGCAAGGATCTTCGAGCCGCCCGTGGTCCGCACGCCCCGGGTGTTGTAGAGGTCCTTGGCCCCGTAGGGCACGCCGTGGAGCGGCCCGACCGCACGCCCGGCCGCGAGGTCGGCCTCGGCGGCCCGCCCCGCGTCGAGCGCCGCGTCGCCGCACACCGTGATGAACGCCCTGAGCTTGCCATCGAGCGCCGTGACGCGCTCGAGGAAGGCGCGCACGACCTCGACGGGCGAGACCTCTTTGGTCGCGATCATGCGCGCGAGCTCGGTCACGGAGCGCCACACGAGGTCCGGCATCTCAGAGCACCCGGTACTGCGTGGTCGGCTCCACGTTCGCGAGCGGTACTTGCTCCAGACGCGCCAGGAGGTCGAGCATCCGCGCCACCGCCGGACGGATCGCCTCGAGCTCGGCGTCGCTCCAGTCGAACCCGGCGAGGCGGCTCATCCGCTTGAGGGTGTCCAGGCTTATTTCCATGGGCGGGAGCATACCACTAGAATGAGGGGGCATGGCCGTCCCCCTGACGATCCTGACCGATCCGCGCGACCCGGCGCCGCGACGGACGCTCGCGCTGCCGCCCGCGACGTCGATTCTGAAGGGGGCGCACGCGGCGTCCATCGAGATCACCGCGACGTGTGGCGGCCGGGGCCGCTGCACGTCCTGCCGGGTCAAGTTCGTCGCGGGAACCGTGCCGCCCCCGACGATCATGGACGAGATCCAGCTCGGTAACGACCAGGTCCGCGAGGGCTACCGGCTCTCCTGCCAGTGCGTGCCGGGCGAGGCCGTGACCGTCCAGATCGCGCCGCCGCTCGAGGAGCGTGCGTTTCAGATCCTGGGCGCCGGGCCGGGCGTCGTCGGGATGGGTCGCGTCACGCTCGACTCCGGGATCCGGAAACAGGTCGTGAAGGTCGGCCTGCCCCGCGAGGAGCACCACCAGACCTCCGACCTCGAGCAGTTCGCGGCCGCCCTCGGCGTGACGCCGGCGGACGTCGGCCTCGCCGTGCTGCAGGGATTGCCGGGAGCGCTGCGCGACGATCCCGCGGGCGTCACCGTCACGACGTTCGCCGCGGCGGGCGGCGGCGAGCGGGTCCTCGCCGTCGAGCGCGGCGACACCGCGTCCATGAAGTTCGGCCTCGCCGTGGACATCGGCACGACCAGCGTCGTCAGCGTGCTCATCGAGCTCGAGTCGGGCGAGCAGCTCGCGTCGGTCTCGAGCCTCAACCCACAAGCGGTCTTCGGCGGCGACCTCATGTCGCGGATCGCCTTCGCCCAGTTCAACCCGGACAACCTCAAGAAGCTCCACACGCGTATCGTCGGGCTACTCAATCAGCACATCGCGGAGATCTGCCGCCAGTCGGGCGTGCTGGCCAAGTGGATCTACAAGGTCGTCGTCGTCGGCAACACGTGCATGCACCACCTCCTCCTCGGCATCGACCCCTCGCACGTCGGGCTCGCCCCCTACGCGCCCGTGATGCGCCACGCGCTCGTCCTCCCCGCGCGCGAGCTGTTCCTGAAGGTCGCCCCCGAGGCGCGCGTGTGCCTCCTGCCGCTCGTCGCGGGCTTCGTCGGCGCCGACGCCGTCGCCGTTGCCCTCGCCACGCGGATCTACGAGAGCGCCGAGGTCCGCATCGCGGTGGACATCGGGACCAACGGCGAGGTGCTCCTCGGCTCGCGCGACCGCCTCTGGGCGTGCTCGGCGCCCGCGGGCCCGGCGCTCGAAGGCGCCCAGATCCGCCACGGGATGCGCGCCGCCCTGGGCGCGATCGACCGCGTCACCGTGGACGACGACGTCCACGTGCACACGATCGGCGAGGCCGACGCCCTGGGTCTTTGCGGCTCGGGGCTGATCGACCTTCTGGCCGGGCTCCTCGACGCGAGCGTGATCGACTGGACGGGGCTGATCCAGGTCGAGGGCCGCGCGGCGCTGCCCCCGAAGCTCTCCGAGCGCGTGGTCATGCGCGGCGAGGAGCGACAGGTGATCATCCTCCGGCCCGGCGAGGCCGGCGCACGCGCGGAGATCGTCCTCACCCAGGACGACGTGCGACAGGTCCAGCTCGCGAAAGGGGCCATCGCCTCCGGCGTCCTGATGCTCCAGCACGTCGCCGGCGTGCCGGACGCGAGAGTCGCCGAGCTGATGCTCGCGGGGGGCTTCGGCAACTACGTCTCGATCGCGAGCGCCTTGCGCATCGGGCTGATCCCGCCGCTCCCGGCGGAGCGGATCCGTTACGTCGGCAACGCGGCGGCGCTCGGCGCTCAGCTCTGCCTCGTCTCGGAGACCGAGCGCCAGCGCGCCGAGCGCGTGGCGGCGCGCATCGAGCACGTCTCACTCGCCGCCCACCCGGACTTCGAGCGGATCTTCGTCGACGCCATGAACTTCCCACAGCCCACATGAGCGGCGTGATCCCCGCGAAGGTCGTCGGCCTCGAGGTCGGCGCGGTGAGCCAGACGATCGACGCGCGCTGGCTCATGGCCTACGCCGCAGCGCTCGGCGAGACGGATCCTCGATACTACGACACGTCCACGCCGGGGGGCCCCCTCGCCCACCCCCTCTTCGCCGTGTGCTACGAGTGGGCTGCCGCGCTGACGGTCCGCTCGAAGACGATCAAGCCCGAGCTGATGCCCCTCGGCGTCCACACGACGCACCATCTCGTGATTCACCGGCGGGCGGAGATGGGGGACAGGCTCCTGACGCGCGGGCAGGTGCTCACGGTCCAGCCGAGACGGAGCGGGACGCTCGTCGTCATCCGGTACTCGACCGTGGACCGTAACGGTCGGCCCGTCACGACGACCGACTACGGGTCGGTCTTCCGCGGCGTCACCACCGACGGCACGGCGAGCGTGGCCGTCCCGCCCCTCCCGCGGCTCGAGCCGCCGGGCGGAGCCGAGATCCGCTGGAGCGCGCCCGTCCCGGTGGCGGCGCAGGCCGCCCACGTCTACTCCGAGTGCACGCGGATCTGGAATCCGATCCACACCGACATCGCCGTCGCGCGAGCGGCCGGCCTCCCCGGCCCGATCCTCCACGGGACGGCGACCTTGGCGCTCGCCGTGTCTCAGGTGATCCGTCACGACCTCGGCGGTGATGCGACGCGTGTCACCATGCTCGCCGCACGCTTGACCGGCATGGTCCTGATGCCGTCGACGTTCACAGTGCATGGCCGCGGGCGCGCCGGCGACCTCGTCGCCTTCGACGCCGTCAACGAGCGCGGCGAGCCGGTGCTGAGCAACGGGGTCCTCCGCGCGTGAAGCAGCTGAGCCGACGCGAGCGCGTCCTGGCGGCGATCAACCGCGAGCCGGTCGACCGCGTGCCGTACGCCGTCTGGCGCCACTTCCCGTCGGTGGACCGCTCCGCCGCCGGGCTCGCGCAGGCGACGCTCAGGTTCCACGAGCGCTACGGCTCGGACTTCCTCAAGATCACGCCGCGCGCCGGTTATGCGGTCGAGGCGTGGGGGTGCGTCGAGGGCGACGAGCTCTCCGACGATGGCCACCGGCCCTGCGCGCGCTGCGCCGTCCGCGCGCCCGAAGACTGGAAGGCGATCCGTCCGCTCGATCCCGGATCGGCGCCGGGCTGGGTCGAGCAGCTCGAGACCATCGTGCGGATGGGCTTCGACCGGCGCATCGGCGACGCGCCGGTTCTGCCCACACTCTTCTCGCCGCTGTCGCTCGCCCGCAAGCTCTCGGGCACTCGGCTCACGCACGACCTACGCGAGCACTCGACGCTGGTCACGGGCGCGCTCGAAGCGATCACCGAGACGGTGATCCGATTCGCGGCGCTGGCGCTCGCCGAGGGCGTCGCGGGCATCTTCTACTCGATCCAGGCGGCCAGCCGGAGCGTGAGCGCCGAGGAGGACTACGCGCGCTTCGGCGAGCCCTACGACCGTCGGGTGCTCGAGTCGGTGCGCGGGAAGTCCATCCTGACGATCGTCCACGGTCACGGGGACCGGCTCATGTTCGACCGCCTGGCCGCGCTGCCCGGTCACGCCTGGAACTGGGACGATCGCTCCACGCCGCCCTCCCTCGCCGAAGGCAAGGGCAAGACTGTGGGGGCCGTCATCGGCGGCCTCGACCAGCGGAAGACGCTGCGGGACGGAACCCCCGCCGACGCCCGCCGAGAGGCGCTCGACGCGGTCGCTCAGACGGGCGGGATCGGACTGATCGTGGGACCCGGCTGCGTCCTGCCGAACAACACATCGGATGCGAACGTCGCGGCGGTCGTGCAGGCGCTCGGCGGACCGCTCAAGAAGATCCCCGGCGTCACGACCTAGCGTCGCGAGCGCTAGTAGAAGTCCCCGTCGCCCATCACGAAGTAGAAGTCAGCGGACACGACGGGGCGGCCGTGAAGCGCGGTGAGCCGTTCCAGGCTCTTGGAGTCCAGCACAATCTCCTCGCCCTGCTTCGCAAAGAGGAAGCCGGCCCTGACGAAGGCGCGCCGAACGATGCTGCCCTTCGACGCTCTGAAGTAGACCGCTATGGCGCCCAATCGCCTCGCCCATCGCGCCACCAACGACGCGGCCCTCCGGGCAACGAGACGGTCCGGCGTGACGAACACGTCGATGACATGCGCGATCCGATCGATGACTCGCACCACGACATAGCCCCGGGTCCGCTCGGCTTGCCTGATCAAAGCGACCCGGTACCGTTTTTCCGTGGATCCGAAATACCGCCAGTTGAGGAAATCCTTCCGCCGCAGCGTGAAATGGGCGACGACCCTCCCCATTTCCGTGTGCAGGCCCTTGAAATCTTGGTCGAAGCGGCTGATCGGGACCAGGGAGACGTCCCCATCGCTCAGGCCCGCCCCCTCGCCGGCTGGAGCCTCCTTCCCGCTCTGGCGGCCTGCCAGTCCGAGCTTGAACGACACGTACGCCGGCCACGCCAGGACCTTCACGCGGGTCTCGTACGCTCCGATGCTCTGCAGAAGCCCGGTCTTCCGGTAGACCGACATCGACCGCTCGTTCGGAAACGCGAACACCGTGAGACTCTCCCTCTCGGCCGACTCGCACAGCAGCCTGACGAGATGGCCGAAGAGTCCGCGATTCCTGTGCTCGGATGCCACGGCGGCATCGACGAGCTGATAGCCTGGTGCCTCGAGGCCGCGGGAGACGAATCGGTGCGCGATCGCGGGAAGCACCCCGGCGAGTTGATTGTCGGCGGTGAACGCGCCCAGGATGAGCGCCTCGCCGTAAGGGTGGTCCACGTACAGCCTTCGCGCTTCTGACAACGGCCGATCGCCATCCTGACTTCTGTTGCATCTGTTGTAGAGGTCGTTCACGAGGGCCAGGTCGCCCATCGTGACGCGACGAACCGTGTAACGCGAGAGATCGGCCTGCGTCCTGTCGAGGAGCATGATTCAAATAGATCACACGCCGGCTCGAGCCACGAAGCTTTCCAGAAGTGGTCGGGGCCGGAATTCCCGGACGCGTCATTTCGCAACGTTGAAGCGGAAGTGGCAGACTTCGCCGTCCTGAACAACGTACTCCTTTCCCTCGAGCCGGAGCTGGCCCCGGGATCGGAGGTCTGCGAAGGACCCGTTCGCGGCGACGAGATCGTCGTAGCTATTGACCTCGGCCCGGATGAATCCGCGCGCGATATCCGAGTGGACCGTGGCCGCGGCGTCCTGTGCCCGCGTGCCCTCGGGGATCGGCCAGGCTCGCACCTCGTCCTCGCCGACAGTAAAGAAGGAGATCAAGCCGAGCAAGGCATAACAGTCACTTAGGACCCGGTGGATCGCAGGCTCCTTGAGGCCTAGATCGGCCAGGAAGGCCTGCTGCTCCGGGCCGGCCAGCCGGGCGACCTCGGTCTCGATGACCGCTGACACCCAGCCGACCCGGGTCCGTGGCCGAGCGGCGACGTCCCGGAGGCCGAACTTCTCCTCCACCGCCTGCCCGTCGGCGATCGCTTTCTCGTCGAGATTCAGGCAGTGGAGGATCGGCTTCTCGGAGAGGAACGTGAACCCCCGGATCGCCTTGGCCTCCTCGGGCGAGAGCGCCACGGCGCGGAGCGGGGTCTCGGCCTCGAGGGCCGACTTGAGACGTCGCAGGATCTCCTGCTCCTTCGCCTCGACCTCCTTCTTCTGCTTCCGGAGGGACGCCTCGAGCCGCTCGAGCCTCCGGTCCACGACCTCCAGGTCGGCCAGGATCAGCTCGGTCTCGAGGTCCAGGATGTCGCGCCGCGGATCGGGCGCGCCCGCGACGTCGTCCGCGAAGGCGCGGACGACGTGCAGGAGCGCGTCGGCGTTCCTGAACTCCTTGGTTTCGAGCCCGCCCCGGTCCCCCTTGGCGATGCCCGCGAGGTCGACGACCTCGAAGCTCGCGTACGTGGTCTTCTTCGGCTTGAAGAGCGTGCTGAGCCGGTCCACGCGCGGGTCGGGCACGCGCGCGACGCCCGTGTGGAGCTCCGCGCGGCTAGTGTCGTAACGCGCGGTCGCGACGGTGGAGCCCGTTAACAGATTAAAGAGCGTGGTCTTGCCGCTCTTTGCGAGGCCGATCAGGCCGATCTTCATGAATCGATTATGCCAGGTGTCGTATCTTTAGAGATGTTCTGAGCTATCCCGCGAAGCCCGTTGACCTGAAGGGCGCGGCGGTCGCCGTGCTGGTCTCCATCCTCTGGGGCGCCAACCCCGTGGCGATCAAGCTCGGGCTCGAGGACGCCCCGCCGATTCGTCTGGCGTGGATGCGCTTCCTGGTCGGCGGCGTGGTCATCGGGCTCTGGGCGTGGGTCACCGGACGGTTCGGCGGTTTCCGCATGAAGCGCTCCGAGTGGCGGCCGCTCGTGTTCCTCGGGCTCCTCTTCACCCTCCAGATCGGCTCGATGAACATCGGCACCTCGCTGACGAGCGCGGCGCACTCCGCGATCCTCCTGAATCTCTACGCCGTCCACACGGTCGTCCTCGCCCACTTCCTGATCCCGGGCGACCGGCTGACGCTCCGGAAGCTCGCGGGCGTGCTGATCGCCTACGCGGGCATCATCCTGCTCTTCGCCCGCCAGATCGGCCGCGGCGCCCCGACGCTCCTCGGCGACGCCATCATGGTCGTCTCCGCGTTCGTGCTGGCCGAGCGCACCGTGTATCTCGCGGGGGCCGTCCGACGCTTCGACCCCGTCAAGCTGCTCCTCTCCCAGGCGCTCATCGGCACGACGATCTTCGTCGTGGTGTCCCTTGTCTTCGAGTCCTCACCGACCCGCTGGACCGGGCGCCTCGCGACCTCGATCGCGTATCAGGGCGTGCTCATCGCCGGCTTCAACTTCGTGGTGAACCTCTGGCTCCTGCGCCGCTACCGGCCGAGTGCGCTCGCGGCGTTCTTCCTCACCCAGCCGATCTTCGGCGTGGTCGCGGCCGCGCTGGTCACCGGCGATCCCCTGACTCCGGACCTCCTGCTCGCGAGCCTGGCGGTCGCCGTCGGCATCGGGCTCACGAGTCGCTGAGCCCGCGCGCTATAATCCGGACATGCCGCCGGCGCCGTCGAAGACGCTCGAGGTCGTACCGAACCCGCACCCGGACCGGGACTACGAGGTCTCGATGACGGTGCCGGAGTTCACCTGTCTCTGCCCCCGGACCGGCCAGCCCGACTTCGCAACGATCCGCATTCGTTACGTGCCCGACGAGCGCCTCGTCGAGCTCAAGTCGCTGAAGCTCTACCTCTGGTCGTACCGCAACGAGGGCGCGTTCCACGAGGACGTGACGAACCGGATTCTGAACGACGTCGTGACGGCGGCCGGGCCGCGCTGGATCGAGGTGACCGGAGACTTCAACGTGCGCGGCGGGATCAAGACCGAGGTCCGCGCGACCTACGGCAAGCGCCCCGAGATCTAGCCTTCCCCCGCCCCCTCACGCCAGAGGGCACCGGCATCGAGCACCAGATCGCCGAGCGGCGGCAGCGCCGCACGTCCCTCACCTGCCACCCGCTCAACTTGCGCGTCTCCCTCGGGCCCGAGCACGTGCGCCTCGACGGCGCGCGCGTCCGGGTCGACGATCCAATAGAAAGGCACCGCGTAGCGCGCGTAAAGCTGGCGTTTCCGCTGGCGATCGATGGATGCCGTCCACGCCGACAGGATCTCGACGGCGAGCGTCGGCGCGCCCTCGATCCCGCGGCTCGACACGGCACCCGCCCGGGAACGCTCGAGGTAGACCACGTCGGGCTGGACGATGGCGATGTCGCTGAGGATCACGTCGATCGGCGAGAGGAGCACCTCACCGAGCCCGCGGCTCCGAACATGGGCGTAGAGGATTCTGTAGATCGCGCCGACGAGGCGCTGGTGGCGTGGGTTCGGCGCCGGCGTCACGGACAGCTCCCCATCATGGATCTCGTACCGCCGCCCGTCGTCCGGGAGCTCGCAGTAGTCGCGGTACGTGAGGAGAATCGTCCGATCGGCCATGCCGAACTCTAGCGACCGCGGGAACAGTGTGTCAATGCCCCGGATCCGATACACCTAGCTCGCGAGGGCGAGCAGGACCATGCCGGCCAGCATCACGAGCGCGCCGAGGGCCGACTCTCGCACGCGCTCGGCCTCGCCGAAGAAGAGGACGCCCACCCCCATCGCGAAGAGGATCTCGATCTGCTTCACCGCCTCGACGTACGAAGAGAGCGTCAGCGTGTACGCCTTGCCCTGACTCAGCGTGGTGAGGGCGGCGAAGAGACCGAGGGCGACGAACTCCTTCCAGTAGCGCGGCACCGCCGGGAAGTGACGGGCCGACGTGGTCAGGGCGACCGGCGTCATGATGAGGCTCGCCGCCAGGTAGGTGCCGAAGGTCCCCGCCGCCGTGTTGGACGCCAGGATCGCCTGCTTGATCGTGATCACGCTCGGCGCGTAGAGGAGCGCGGCGAGAAGCGTGTAGCGGTGACCGCGATCGGTGACGAGCACGCGCAGCGGCTCCCACGGCGAGATGTGCGCGCGCGTGACGTTGAGGAGGTAGACGCCTGCGGCGGAGAGCAGCACGCCTGCGACGCCGAGTGCGCTGGGGTGCTCACCGATCGTCACCCACGCCATCCCGAGCAGGATCAGGAGGCCCACCTTCCAGAGCGCGGTGACGAGCGAGATGTCGGCGAGCTTCAGCGCCTTGGAGAGCGCGAGCGTCGAGAGGGTCTGGCAGACGCCGAAGGCGAGGCACCAGGCGTAGAAGCCCGACTTGAGGGTGGGCCAACCCGTCACGGCCGCGGTGACGAGCGCCCACGGCAGGAGGAAGGTGAACCGTCCCCAGACGTTGATGTATTCGTCCAGCGCGTGGCCCAGGCGCTTCATGACGGTGTTGCGGAGCACCTGGAACAGCGCCGCCGCCAGCGCCAGGGCAACCCACATGGCGGCGATTGTATCGTGGGGGCGGGCTAGGGCGAGGCGCGCGGCGTGAGTCCTACGAGAGGAGCGCCGCGGGGACGAGCGAGCGGTCGGACGGAAAGGAAGAGATCTGCGTTCTGGTGACGCTCCGGGAAGCTCAGGCGACCGGGTTGGACCGGTCGTCCGCGGGGGGCGCGACGTCGAGGCCCGCGAGGGGTCCCGGGACGTCGTGCAGCGTGATCTGTACCCACGACCGCGACTCCGGCTTGTCGACGACGACGACATCGACGTCGACGGTTCCGGCTCCCCTCAGGAGTTCGCGTAGCCACGCCAGTAGCTTGCTGGCCTCGAACGCCATTCGAGTCATCGACGCCTCCTAGGATGGCAGCGCGCGCAGCACCGCCGCGGGAGGGGGGATCCCCGTCCCAGAATTTCCGGGCGCGGGTCTTGCTGACGAGTTAGGTGTGGCCGACGGGGACGACGTCGGCGGGGTGGATCTCGACCACCGCGGCCTGGTGAATCAGCGTGACGGCGAGCACGAGACGAGTGACGCGATCCTTCCGGAGGAGCTTGCCTCGAACGCCGGCGAGTGGTCCGTGGACGACCTCCACGTCCATGCCCTCGTTCAGGAACGGGTGGGGGTCGTACTGGAGCGTCGTGGCCGCGAGCCGCTGAATGGCGCCGATCTCTGCGTCGGGCACGGGTTCCGGCTCGCCCTTGGTCCCGACGAGACCGGCGACCCCGACGGCGGTCAGGACGCGCAGCCGCTCGACCAGAGAGAAGCGGGCGAAGCAGTAGCCGGGAAAGAGCGGGAAGGCGATCTTCTTCGTGCGGTCTTTCCAGCGGCTCCAGCGCTCGACGAGAGGCAGGAAGGTCTCGACGCGCCGCTCGACGAGCTGGTTTTTCACGATCTTCTCGTGACGGGAGCGTGTTCGGACCACATACCAGGCCACCCTGAGTTTAGCGTCGCCAGAGACTCCGATCGCTGGATCGTCCACGTTCGTTGCTCCCTGAAACCCTTTAGGTCCGGGCGGAATTCCCGGGAATCGCGGAGCGCGAGACTCGTACAAAGTACGGCGCCGGTCCTGACGAGATCAACCACGCAGATCGCCTCAAAAGATGCGGCGCTGCGTGGCCTCGACGCGGGAGCGACGGCCTTCCATGCGCCCCGCGGCGCAGCCCCCGCGCCCGCCCGCGTCTTCAGCGCGCGCAATGGGCGGAACGACCACCGCGCGCGCATCTGACCGGGCGATTTTTCCATTGTGGACAGATGGGGACACGTGGACAAGTGCCGGGTGCGGTACCGAGCACCTGGCACCGGCTAGCCCCTGAGCAAGACGCGTGCCTGACGGGCGGCCACGCTCTCGGGGTATTCGCGCACGAGACGCTGCCACGTGCGTCTGGCGAGGGCACTGTCGCCGAGGCTCCGCTGACAGAGACCTATCTTGAGAAGGGCGTCCGGCACCTTGGCGCCCGTCGGGACGGCGCCGACGAGCGCCTCGAGCTCCGCGAGGGCTCCCCGGTAGTCCTTCTGCTGGTAGAGAGCGTCCGCCACGAGGAACTGCGCGCTCTCGCGGAGCGGATGGTCGGGGTACGTCGTCACGAGGTCGTAGAGGATCAGCAGGGCGGCGTCGAGCTCCGTCGCCTCGAGCTTCTCGACCCCCATGCGGTAGAGATCCTCGGCGGGTGTGGTCGTCGCCGATCGGAGCAGCGGCACCGGGGGTGCCGGCATCGGCGCCGGAGGGGCGAAGCCGCTCGGTGGCGACGGCGCCCGGCTCCGGCTTTGGGATTCCAGCTCGCCGACGCGGCGCTGGAGATAGATGAGCTGATCTTCGAGCTGGCGCGACGACGCCATCAGCTTGGCCACCACGTTCTGCAGCTCCGACAGCTCGCTGGCGACGCGGGTAAGCTGCTCGGCGACCTTCGGCGGCTCGGGCGCGGGCGGGCGCGCGGCGTCCCCCGTCGGCGGGCGCGTCGCCTCGAGCGTGACGGGGCGCGGCCGGAACCATCCCCCGCAGCCCGCGAGGGCGAGGCTCACCGCGACCAGGCCGAGGATCACGGCTCTCATCGCGAGCGATCCGCCGTCACCGCGACGCTCTCGACCGGCCACGAGGCGGCAGCCCGGACCTCGAGCATGACGGTCACCTCCCGGCTCAACGCCACCTCGACGAGCCAGAGCCAGCCCTCCGGCGTCTCGAGCGGCCGGTAGCTTCGCGCGATCTCTCCCTTCGTGAAGACGTAGTGCCGCTCGTCCGCATCGAAGGTGTGGAGCCGCTCGCCGACGACGAGCGTCCCGTCGTTGGTCACGCACAGGACCCAGGCGATGAGCTGCCGCGGTGAGACGCGCGCGACGCGGATCGGTCCGGCGCCCGGCTCGGACGGTCGCGCGATGTCCACGACGAGTTGCTCGAGCCGCGCGTAGGCGACGGGCGCGTCACGCACGGCGTAGAGCTCGTTGCCGCGACTCTCCACGCGGATCGGCACGCCATCGCCCCCGGCGGGCGAGCGCGGCTGGCTTCGAGCCTGAGCGACCGCCACCAGCGACACCAGCGCTCCCAGGATCCACCATCTCATTCACCGACTCGCGCCGACGCGGGATGTCCAGCCGGGCCCGGCGCCGAGATCCAGCCGCTGCGTCCGTCCACGCGCCCGCGGACCAGTGGCGCGACCGGGAGCGCATCGCCGTCGGCGTGCGCCGCCGCGGCAACCTCGTCGAGCCGCGTGAGCGCGGCTGCGGCGCGCCGCGCCCCCTCCACGAAGCGCTCGAGCGCGGGCCGAAGCGCCCCGCCTTCGACCTCGGCGTGGAGCGTGAGCACGTTGGCGCCGGGCCGGAGCGCGCCGACGAGCGCCGCCGGAAGGTCGCGGACGCGACCCAGCAGCTCGTCCATCGTCGGCAGCGTGGTCGGGACCTGGATGGTCTTGAGCGGGCCGCCGGCGACCCACGGCCTGAACGGCCGGGTGCCTCGTGTGTCGCTCGCGTACCGGAGGCCCCACGCCTCTTGGATCACGAGGGCCTCGGGCGTGGTGCGCCAGCCCGGCGCCGCGCTCGCCCGGGGTGGTTGCCCGAAGATCGCCACGAACGCCCGCGCGGCGCCCGTGAGGTCGCCGCGAATGGCCGACGGCGCCAGGCGATCGATCCGATCCTGCCAGCCCACATGGTCCCAGCCGTGGAGCGCGACCTCGTGGCCCTCGTCGGCGATCTGACGAAGGAGCGCCGGCGCGCCGGCGCCGACCGGGAGGGCCGGCAGGAGCGTCCCGGACAGGAGCGTGCGGACACCGTAGAGCCGGAACGGATTCGTGCGCCACATCTTGAGGAGAAAACTCGGCCGGAGCGCGCGCCGGATCGCCGCGCCCGACCGGTCCGGGCCCATGGTGACGAAGAACGAGGCGCGGAGGCCCGCGCGCCGGAAGAAGTCGAGCAGTCGCGGGACACCCTCCGCGAGCCCGCGCCGGGTGTCGACGTCCACGCGCAACGCTACTGTCGCTTGAACCACTCGATGGTCCGCCCGAGGCCCTCGTCGAGCGTCACCGCGGCGCGCACGCCCAGGAGCTCGCGCATCCGCCGCACCGAGGGCACGCGCCGCGGGACGTCCTCATAGCCCCGGTCGTAGACCGCCTCCTTTGCGACGGAGATCATCCGCGACGGAGAGCCGCTGAGCTTGATCATCCGCGCCGCGAGCTCGCGGATCGTGACCTCCTCCTCCGACCCCACGTTGATCGCCCACCCCTCGGCCTCGCGCCGCAGGCCCGCCTCGACGGTCGCGCGGACCGCGTCGGCCACATACGTGAACGCCCGCGTCTGCGAGCCGTCGCCAATCACCGTGAGCGGCTCACCGCGGAGGAGCTGGCCCATGAAGATCGTGACGACGCGCCCGCTGTCCAGCCGGTCGAGTCGCGGACCGTAGACGTTGAAGTAGCGGAGAACGACGACGGGGAGGCCCATCCGCGCGAAGGCGAAGCAGAAGTGCTCGCCCGCGGCTTTCGACGTCGCGTAGCACCAGCGGTCGATCTGTGTCGTGCCGAGCACGCGGTCCGAGTCCTCGTGGAACGGCACGGCGGGGTTCCGGCCGTAGACCTCCGAGGTCGAGCTGAAGACCACCTTCTTCTGGTGACGGAACGCCGCGCCGAGGACCTCCTGGGTCCCGTTGATGTTCACCGTGAGGACCTGGTACGGGTCGCCGACGTAGTGCTCGACGCCGACCACGGCCGCCAGGTGATAGACGAGATCCGCCCAGGCGACGAGCCCCTCGAGGATGGCGCGCTCGAGTACCGACTCGCGGATGACCCGAAATTTTGGGTTGGCTCGGAGATGGCGGATCTTGAGATCGGGCGCCGGGTCGAGCACGGTCACCTCGTCGCCCCGTCCGAGCCACGCCTCCGAGAGGTGCGACCCGAGAAAGCCCGCGCCTCCCGTGACGAGGATCTTCACGCGCCCTCGGTCACGCGCGCGCCGGGCCGCAGACCGCGTCTCTCGGCCCACGCCTCCGCGGGCTCTTCGGCGGCGCCGGCGCGCTGGACCCGCGTCAGCAGGAGCGCGCCCTCCCCCGTCGCGACCGTGATCCCTCGAGAGGGCAGGATCTCGAGCAGCGTGCCCGGGGCCGCGCCGCTCCCCTCGCCCGGGAGCACGGTGCCGCCCCACAGGAAGAGACGATGCGGGCCGTCACCGACGAACGCCCCGGGGTACGGATGGGCGACGGCGCGGATCATGTTGGCGACGCGCGCGGCTGGCCACGTCCACTCGACGCGCCCGTCCTCCGGACGCCGCCGCTGGAACACGCTGGCGCGCGCGCCGTCCTGAGGGATGCGCAGCGCAGTTCCGGCGAGCACGTTCGGGTACGCCTCGAGCAGGAGGTCAACGCCGACCTTGACCACCTGTTGGTAGAGCGTGAGGGCCGTCTCGTCGGGCTCGATATCGATCGCCCGCTGGGCGACGATGTCGCCGGCGTCCGCCTCGGCCGTCATGTGGTGGAGCGTGACGCCCGTCCGCCGCTCGCCGTTCACCAGCACCCAGTTGATCGGCGCCCGGCCGCGGTACGCGGGGAGCAGCGAGCCATGCAGGTTGAGCGCCGCGACGCGGGGCAGTGCCAGAAGCTCCGCACCCAGAAGGCGCCGATACCAGACGGACAAAATCACGTCGGGAGCGAGGGCGCGGAGCGTCTCGACGATCGCCGGCAGGTTCGGTGACGGCGGCGCGAAGAGTGGCAGGCAGTGAAGGCGCGCGACCGCGGCGACCGATTCGAACCAGTCGCCTTCGCCACGATCGTCGGGGTGCGTCACGACCGCGACCACCGGCTCCCCGCGCGCGAGCAGCGCCTCGAGGGCGCGCGCGCCGAAGGTGTGGTACGCGAAGATCGCCCAGCGCGGCCGGCTCACTCGAGCACCTCGCTGATCACGTACGGCGGCCGCCGCCGCACCTCCTGGTAGATCCGTCCGACGTACTCGCCGATGAGCCCGAGGGCCAGGATCTGGAGACCGACGAAGACGAACAGGATCGAGAAGAGCGTGAAGACGCCCTCGACCTCGGGACCGATCAGGAGGCGCCGGAGACCGAGGACCAGGGCGAAGCCGAGGCCCAGGATGGAGACGAGGATCCCGGTCAGGCTGACGACCTGGATCGGGAGCAGCGAGAAGCCCGTCAGCAGATCGAAGCTGAGCCTGAGCAGACGGGCGAGTCCATAGCGGGAGCCACCGTGCTCTCGCGGTCCGTGCGCCACGGGAACCTCCGCCACCCCCGTCGCGAAGGTGTTCGCGAGCGCCGGGACGAATTGCGACACCCCCCGAGAGGCGAGGATCTGCTCCACGACGGAGCGCCGGTAGGCGCGGAGCATGCAGCCGTAGTCCTGCATCCGAACCCCGACCACTGCCGAGGCCACGCGATTCACGGCCCACGAGGCGAGACGGCGGAGCCACGGATCGTGCCGGGTCTTCCGCCACCCGCCGACCACGTCCACCCCCTCGGTCAGGGCGGCCAGGAGGGGCCCGATGTCCTCGGGCGGGTTCTGGAGATCCGCGTCGAGCGTGACGACGACGTCGCCCCGCGCCCGCTCCATCCCTGCGACCACCGCCGCGTGCTGCCCGTAGTTGCGGTTGAACCGGATGACGCGCACCGCGCGGTCCTGGGCGTGCAGCGCTCGCAGCACGTCCGCGGAGCCGTCGCTGCTGCCGTCGTCCACGAAGATGACCTCGTGCGACTGTCCGAGCTCCTTGAGCGTCTGGGTGAGTCGATGGTGGAGGTCGCCGAGGCTCGCGGACTCGTTGAAGACGGGCACGACGATCGAGATCACCGTGAGACCTCGCGCACGAGGAGGCAGTCGTTGTGACCGCCGAAGCCGAACGAGTTCGAGATGGCAGCTCGGATGCGAACGCTCAGCGGCGTGTTCGGCACGTAGTTCAAATCACACTCGGGATCAGGCACACGGTAGTTGATCGTCGGCGGGGCGACCTGGTCGCGGACGGCGAGGATCGTCGTCGCGAGCTCGATCGCCCCGGCGGCCGAGATCGTGTGGCCGATCATGGACTTGGTCGAGCTGACGAGGAGCCGCGCCGCGTGCGGTCCGAAGACGGCCCGGATCGCCGCGGTCTCGACGCGGTCGTTCATCGGCGTCGAGGTGCCGTGAGCGTTCACGTAGTCCACGTCCTCGGGGTCAAGCCCGGCGTCGCCGAGCGCGGCGCGCATCGCCCCGATCGCCCCGCGGCCGTCGGGCGCCTCGTCGGTGATGCGGTAGGCGTCGCACGTCGTCCCATAACCCGCCAGCTCAGCAATCGCCGGGACGCCTCGGCGCTGCGCGTGGTCGGCCGCCTCCAGGAGGAGAAAGCCGGCGCCTTCACCGATCACAAACCCGTCGCGGCGCGCGTCGAACGGCCGGCTCGCCGTCTCGGGCGACGCGTTCTGGCGGGACATCACGCCCAGCAGGCAGAAGAGCTGAACCTCGATCGGCGACACGATGCACTCGGCGCCACCCGCGAGCGCGACGTCGACGGTGGAGCGGCGGATCGCGCGGTATGCCTCCCCGAGCGCCTGGGCTGACGAGGTGCACGCGGTCTGGATGGTGGCCGTCGGGCCCTCGATCCCGAAGAGGCCGGCGAGCCGCGCGGCGAGGTACTGGGGGCACGTGCGGTACGCCCGCTCGTGCGCCACGCGGCGCGCGAACTCCCTGATGAACCCCGACGGCGTCACCCGTCTGTCCGCCGCGCGACTTGCGTAGGCGATCGCCCCGAGCTCGCGCAGATCGTGACGCTCACCGCTCGTCCCGACGAACACCCCCGCCCGGGGCGACGCCAGGACCTCGCGTGCGCCGGCGGCGGCCACGGCACCGCGGGCCGCCCGGACACCGACGACCGTCCCGCGCGGCTCCCACGCGTCCAGCTCGGCCTCGGCGCGGAACTCCTCGACCAGCGCCGGGTCCGCCAGCGCGGCGGCGATCCGGGTCGGCAACCCCTCGGCGTCGAAGTGGCTGATCCGCCGCACTCCCGACGCGCCCGCGAGCGCGGCCTTCCAGAACGAGTCGACGTCGAAGCCGATCGGCGTGACCACGCCAAGCCCGGTCACGACGACGCGCCGGCGACCCCCGGCGTCAGGCGCGGAGCGAGTAGCCACCATCGACCGTCAGCACCTGCCCCTGGATGAACCGCGCCGCCGGGCTCGCGAGGAAGAACACGACGTCGGCGACCGCCTCGGGAGTCACGAGCGCTTTTCCCGGTGTCCCCGCGCGGATCGCCTCGAGCGCCTTGGCGCCGTCGGGGATCAGGTGCCAGACGTCGGTCTCGACGGCGCCGGCCGAAACCGCGTTCACCGTGATCTCCTGCGCGCCGAGCTCGACGGCAAGATAGCGGGTGAGCGCCTCGAGCGCGGCCTTCGAGGCCCCGATCGCCACATAGCCGGGGATCACGCGCTGGCTTCCGAGGCTCGAGAGCGCGACGATCCGTCCGCCCGCCGGCATGAGCCGCGCGGCCTCCTGGGCGAGGAGCAGGAGCGGGCGCGCGTTGGTCGCGAGGACCCAGTCCCACTGCTTCGCCGACAGCTCGAGCCCTCCCCGGAGCACGCCCGAGGCGGCGTTGCTGACGAGGACGTCGAGCCGCCCGGCGACCTTCTCGATTTCCGCGATCAGGCGCGTGACCTCCGCGGGCTCCTTCAAATCGGCTTGGACCAGGTGCGCCGCGCCGCCGCACAGCTCGACGTCGCGGGCGGTCTTCTCGGCCGCCTCGCGGTTGACGAAGAAGCTGACGAAGACGCGCGCGCCGGCGCCGGCGAAGCGGAGCGCGATGGCGCGCCCGATCCCGCGTCCCCCTCCCGTGACCAGGACCTCGCGCCTCGGCGCGCTCAGGGCGCCATCCCCCTCGCGGCGGGAGCGAGGTCGAGCGGCGACCGTCGGAGCTCCCGCGCGAGCGTGGCGAGCCGCGCGGCTCTGGCGAACGCCTCGGTGCCCGGGCGCGCCGGCTCGAGGGCGTACTCGAGCGTCGCCGTCGCCACCCGCCGGCCGTCGACCTCGGCCGTCGCCGCGAGCACGCACGGATCGGACGCGCGCACCTCGCACCGGAGCCTGAGCTGGTCGCCCGGGCGCACGAAGTGACGGAACGACGCACGCGAGAGCCGGGCCAGGCGGCCGACCTCTCTCCAGTCGTGGCTGATGGCGATGAGGAGCTCCGCGGCCTCGGCGAGCGCCTCGACGATGAGCGCTCCCGGCAGGAGGGGGTAGCCGGGGAAGTGGTCGGTGAAGACGTCCTCGGTCGCGCTCACGTTCTTCAGCGTCTCGATCCGGTGGCCAGGCTCGACGGCGACGAGGCGGTCGACGAAGACGAAGCGCATTGCGTGAGGGCTCAGGCTCCCGGCGCGAGCCGCGCGGCCGACGCGAGTCGGTTCACGATATAGTCGCTCACCGCGCGCACGGTGAACCGGCCCATCACCGCCTCGATGGCCGCGGGCGCGTGGAGGCTCTCTCTGAGATAGCCGGCGAAGCGGTCCACGGTCAGGCCTGACAGATCGAGCGGGGTGGAGTCGAGATCGGCGAGCATCCGCTCGGCGAGCGCCCGCACGACGTCCCCCTCGTCACCGTCGGCGCGGCGGACGCCGTGCTTGGCGGCGAGGTGGTCGAGGATGGCGCCGGCCGTCGCGGGTGCCACGGTCCGGAGCTCCTCGGGAGCCACGGCGACGCCGTACCGCGCCTGGATCACCTTCGCCAGCACGCCGAGGTCGCGCCACTCGATCCGGCGGTCCTGAATCAGACGCACGGGCAGGTCGACGCCGAACGTCTGCTGGCACTTGAAGCTCATGTCGAGGAAGTCGATCGACTCGGCGCCCAGATCACGAACAAGCGCGGCGTCGTCGGTCACCATCGCCTCGTCGACGCCGAGCGACTCGACGATGATCTTCCCGACGCTCACGCGCACCTCCGAGGGTGTCCAGATCTTCGTGGTGTCGGCGTGCATGCCCTCCCGTACCTCCTCGTTAGCCGAGGCCGCCGTCCACGGCGATGACCTGGCCCGTGATGTAGCTCGCCTCGTCCGACGCGAGGAACACGGCGAGGGCGGCGACCTCCCCGGGTCGGCCGACACGCCGCATCGGGATCCACTCCCGGATCTTCTTCGCGGCGACGCCGATGAAGGGCCGGCTCATGTCGGTCTCGATCAGTCCCGGCGCGATCGCGTTCACCGTCACGCCGTGGCCGGCGAGCTCGTTGGCGAGGGCGCGCGTGAGGGCGTTCACGCCCCCCTTGGACGCCGCGTAGTTGACCTGGCCCCGCCCGGCGCGTGAGACCAGCACCGAGCTCACGTTGACGATGCGCCCCCAGCCGTGCCCGAGCATCTGGCGCGCCGCGAGCCGCGCGCAGAGGTAGACGCCGTCGAGGTTCGTGCCGAGCACTGACGTCCACTCCGCGTCGGACATCTCGAGGAACAGCCCCTCACGGATGATCCCCGCGTTGTTCACGAGGATGTCCAGGCGCCCGGTTCGCTCGACGACGGCGTCGATCAGCGCGGCCGCCTGGTCACGGTCGCTCACATCGGCCTGGTGCACGAACCCGTGTCCGCCAGCCGTTTCGATCGACTGGAGCGTTTCCTTGGCGCGGTCGTGCTGCTGGCGGTAGTTGATGCAGACCGTCGCGCCGGCGCGCGCCAGCCCTTCGGCGATCGCGCGGCCGATGCCGCGCGACGCGCCGGTCACCAGCGCCACGCGACTGGTCAGATCAACGCGCACCGGCAGGATTCCAGACTCGCACCATCAGCGCCGCGCACTCGCCGAAGAGGCCGAGCGAGATCACGAGCGCGCTCTTGAGCGTGGACGCGGATACCAGACCATTCGCGGAGACGACCGGCGGAAGCGTCGCGCGGTCGAGGGCCGCCGAACAAGCGAGCAGCTCCACCGGGCTCGCCGCCGCCCCCAGGTCCGCGTGCGCCGCCTTCATGCGAAGGCACGGCGTCGTCTCGACGCGCGCGCCGAGCACCCGCGCGAGCGCCCAGGCTTCGGCCTCGTCGTGGGCGGGAATCCCATCGCCATGGAGGCTCACGACGTCCGGCGCCTCGCCGGCTTCGTCGATCACCCGCTTGATCACCCGGGCGAGACGGCTCGCCAGGCGCGTCGGCTCGGCCTCGCTCGCCAGGCGATCCTCACCGGCGCTCCCGGCGAAGCCGACGATCTCGCCACGGATCCGCGCGCCCCGCGCGCGCGCGTGCTCGACTGCCTCGAGAACCAGGAGGCCGCTCCCCTCGCCGGCCGTGAGCCCCGCGTGATCACCGTCGTCCGACGCGACCAGGCCCGCCCCCCAGTAGGTGGCGAAGAACAGCTCTTCGAGCTGTGCGTCGGCGCCGCCGCAGAGGGCCACGTCCAGATCGCCCTCGCCGATGAGCCGGTACGCGTCGCCGATGGCGCGCGCGCCGCCGATCGGTCCTTCCGTCATGGCGCGGCAGAACCCCTGGGCGTCGTGGGCGATGGCGACGTGGCCCGCCGCGAGGTTCGGGAGCGTCTTGAGCGAGAAGTCGATCGGGTTGATGTTGCGCATGCAGAAGCCGTTCGCCCCGGCCATGTCGAGCGTTCCCGGGGCCTCGACGGACTCGGAGGCGACGAGGTAGGCGAGCATCGCCCCGAGGTCCCAGCCGAGTGGGTTCACGCCGAGGACGACGCCGAAGCGCGCCGGATCGCCGGCGCCATGCTCGAGTCCGGCGTCCTCCATCGCGAGCGCGGCGCCGAGCATGGCGAGGAGCGTCGCCCGGTTGTAGAGCTTCTGCTGCTTCCGCGGCAGGCGGCCGAGGTGCGGCTGGATCAGGTCGGGCGCCACCGCTCCGCCGCGCGAGGCGGGCAGCCCGAGCGCCGCGAGCCGGCCGAGCCGCGCGACCCCCGAGCGGCCGGCGCAGAGGCCGTCCCAGTGGGCGTCGACCCCGACACCGAGCGGCGAGACCACCCCACGCCCGGTCAGCACCACGCGACGCGCGGTCACAGCCTCGCCTCCCAGGCCGCGAGGTCCACGTCGGGCACGCGCACACAGAGATAGAGCAGTGTTCCGCTGGCCAGGCGCTCCTCCCCCGCAAGGATCGCGACGGACGCCTCGGCCAGGCTCGCGTCGTCGCCGATCGCCGAGACTCCCTCGAGGAGGGCGACGGCACGAAGGGCGATCCCCGGCCCGGCGGCGCCTTCGAAGCGGCACTCGGGCACTTTGAGGAGCAGCGGCAGCCGGCTGCCTCCGAGATGGTGGAAGACGAGATGCCCTCCGGTCATCGCCATCAGCTCGAGCACCATCGAGTCGGGCACGCGCCCGGGCCCCGATGGCCCGGTGAAGACGTCGTCATCGACGTGAAAGGTCTTCTCCACCTCGATGCGTGGCTGCCCGTCGAGGGCGAGCGCGATCACCTTGTCGACGAATCGATAGCGCATCGGCGTCAGCACAGCAGGACGACCGCGATCGCGTGGGTCTCGGTATGCGACAGTGACACGGTGCTGCGCGTGAGGCCCGCCTTGGCGACCGCCAGAGCGACCGCGCCGCCCAGGACGAGGCTCGGGGCCCCTGCAGGGTCACGCGTGACTTCCACGTCACGCCAGGTCATCGTGCCGGCCCAGCCCGTGCCGAGGGCCTTGAGCGCCGCCTCCCTCGCCGCGAACCGCGCCGCCAGGTGGATCCAGGGGCGATACTGACCACGGCAGTACGCCAGCTCGGCCTCGCTGAATGCCTCCCGAAGAAGGTCGTCGCGACCGTCGAATCGCGCCCGGAACGCCGCGACGTCGACGAGATCGATGCCCACCTGCACGGATCGCTAGAGCCCGAGCGCCGCCAAAGCCGCGATGCCGAGGAGGGCCGAGCCGATCGTCTGGACGACGTCGCGGATCGTCGGCAGCGCGCGGATCTTCTCCTCGGCCTTGGGCGGCACGATGATCGCGTCGCCGGGCTCGACCTCGCGGACGTTGGTGAAGCTCGAGATCGCCGAGCCGTCGGCCTTCACGATGTGGGTCTCCTTCTTGTCGGCCTCCTTGGAGAACCCACCGACCCGGTTGATGTAGTAGTCCGCGTTCGCGCCCGGCTTGTACTGGACCGACGTCGAGTTGCGGACCGAGCCGAGCACGAGGACCGATTGCGGAGGTTCGGGCACCTCCAGCGTGTCACCGTCGATCAGGACCACGTCCTCCCCCGTCCCTCTGAGCGTGTCGGGAGGGGCGAGATGGACGACCATGCGCCCGACGACGACCTTGGAGGCGAGCAGCCTGAGCATCTCGCGCCGCGCCTGGATCGCCTGCTGCTGCGAGGTGACCTCTTCCTTCTCCGCCCCGACCGTCACGGTGGACGCCGCCGCCAGGATTCGCTGCTCCTGAGCCTTCAAGAAATTGTCGAGCTGCTCCTGCTCGATCTTCCTGAGGGTCGCCCGGGTGAAGACCGCGCCCCTGAGGAAGGCCCGGTCGGTGTAGCCGCCCGCGCGCTCGAGGACCGAGCTCAGCCGCTCCCCCTCGGCGATCGTGTACGCCCCCGGGCGCACGATCTGGCCCGTGAGCGTGATCGTCCGCGCAGGCTTGAGCTCGGTACGCACGCTGACCTCATCGAGCGGCTTCAGGAGGACGTCCGCCTCGGCGTCACCGTCCCACGCCTTCCTGAGGTTCACGGCCACGATCTCGAGCGAGAGGTCGGGCCTGCGCCGCGCGATCTCGACGCGCTCGGCCTGGGCCTCGGGCAGGAGCTTCTCGGCGGGCAGGAGCTGGCTGATCCGCATCATCGGCTTCAGCTCGTACGCCCCCGGGTACTTCACCGCGCCCTCGACCCGCACGGTGTTGTAGATGCGCGGGTCGCTCCGGTGGATGAGCACGAGGTCGCCGCCGTTGACGGGCGGGTTGCTCGCCTCGTCACCCTTGAGGTAGTAGCCGGTCAGGTCCACGTCCACCGTGACGCGCTCGGAGCTCGGCAGCGCGCGGACGAGCTGGACGCGCCTGAGGTAGCTCGTGGGCGTGACGCCGCCCGCCATGGTGACCACGTCGGCGAGCCGCGTGTCGCTCCGGACCTCGTAGATCGCGGGCCGCTTCACCTCGCCCGCCACCGCGACGACGTCGCCGATCGGCGGCACGAAGATGGTGTCCCCGGACTCCAGGCGGTAGTCGCGCGTGCGGTCGCCGCGCTGGAGGAAATCGTAGAGGTCGAGCCTGGCGACCTGGTACCCGTTGCGGATGAGCCGCACCTCGCGGAGGGAGCCGAGCTTGGTCGGCCCGCCGGCGCTGAAGAGCGCGTTGGTCACCGTCGAGAGCGACGAGAGCGTGAAGACACCGGGCTGGCAGACCTCGCCGACCACGTAGACGTTCACCGTCCTGAGCCGCCCCATCGTGACGCTCGTCTGGAAGCCGCGGAAGTAGCGGGCCAGCTCGTCACGGATCAGGCGGTCGGCCTGGACGAACGTGAGTCCCCAGATCCTGAGATCGCCGACCTTCGGCAGGACGATCCGCCCGTTCCGGTCGACCGTGCGGACGAGTGTCGAGTCCACCGCGCCCCACACGTTGATCGTCAGATCGTCGCCCGGGCCCAGCACGTAGTCGGGGCCCACCGGGATGTCGTCCACGGGGGCGAAGGTCGAGACACTCGCCGAGAACATCGAGTAGCCGTACTGGCGAAGGGGCGCGCCGAAGGGGCCGAGCATCGCCTGGCCTTGCGTCGGTTGCTGCAAGAGCTGCTGGGCGCTCGGCTGCACCTGCTGCTGGCCGCTCGACGGCTGCTGCTGGCCGACCGGCTGGACCGCTACCTGGAGCGCGCCCGGCTGCTGGGCGCTCGCCGGCTGATTCAGCCCGATCGGCACCGCGAACTGGCGGATCGGGTCCACGTTGAACGCGGCCTCGACCCTCGACAGGTCCTCGGGCTCGGGCAGAGCCACGTGCGCAGCGGCTGGCTGTGGGGCCGTCGGCGACTGAGACACCTGCGAAGGCGCGCCTTGAGTCACCGTGACCTGGGTGACGGTGGGCACACCCGTCTGCAGTAGATTCGGCACGGCTTCGAGGGCGCGCGATCGGGGAGCCGCAGCGGTCTGGAAGGCGCGTGTGCCACCGCCCGGCTGGCACACGTTCGGAGTGGCGGGGGCAATCAGCCGCGGGGTGGGAAACTGCTGCGGCTGCGCTTGAGGTTGCTGGGGCCCCGCCTGGTACGGGGTCGGCGTGCTCGGCCCCGGGAAGACCCGGCCGAAGACTCCGTCCCCGTTCAGCGACGGCATCGGCACATGCCCGTTGCCGGTGCCGGCCGACTGCCCGAGCGCCGGGGCGATTCCAAAGGAGAAGTCGGAGCCGAGAAAGGCGACGAGCGTCAGCGCGACGACGGTTTTTTTCAGCCCCATCTGCTTACCTCCTCGTAGTGAACCGTGCACTTTTCGG